>VMHT01016324.1_pt1 | contig 75232 bp, 64 predicted proteins | sample 4693611 | NCBI WGS metagenome assembly VMHT01 (sample SAMN12280063, study PRJNA550983) | marine metagenome | isolation source: seawater sampled from same location over 5 years 0.02-0.2 micron viral filtrate | place: USA: collected off the coast of southern California halfway between the port... ...
GCAAGCATGGAAAATATATACAATGTTAAGAGGAACGAAGCACGCTTTACAGTTGACATAGAATCACCTATCAACCCTCCCAGTTCTGTGACCCTCATAACCATTTTGGGGATATGGATACAAATTTAACAAAAAACCAAGATTAAGATTGGTGGGCCCGAAGGGATTTGAACCCTTGACCGCCCGGTTATGAGCCGGGTGCTCTAACCAACTAAGCTACAGGCCCTTGGCCGCCCGTCAAGCCGCTCAGTCATAAAATGTTCCAACTAACTAAACTGTGAAAGTGATGACTGACTTGGTTTTATCCAATCTCTAACTGCAAGTTCAGCTTCATCGCGAACGGCTTCTGGAACGAACACCATAGCCCTTTCATTGGGCAAAGCAAGAGAACGTATCATGGCTGAGTGCTCTGAAACATCTCTTCCGTCTTCTAGGATGATGCCCTGTTCATAAGGCATGTAACCCCGTTTGGAAATTCGGGCATACAAAACGTGTATTTTTGGATTGTAACCCTTACTTTCGATAAAATCCTCTAGTCGTTGCTTGACAGTTTCAACCATGTTTATGTCAAGGGTATCAATTCGCAAAGATTTGTGAAAATCTCGCCTGGATAACAATTTTCCTGCATAAAGTGATAGTAACTCGTCTCCGTGTTTTGACCAATCGTCTAAAACTACTTTGATGTGGGAATCATTTAATTCAGCGTACTGAGAAGGAGTTAAGTCATCATTTAGCAACATTTGTTCTAGCTTGCTATCAATTTCTAATTCACCAGACTGGGCCAAAATTTTCGCCCTTGACAACATTTCAACAAGGTAATTTTGTGTCAGCATGTTGACTTTGTGGAAATAGACCTGATTGTACATGTGATATCGTGTCACTAAATAGGCTTCAACCGCAGGCAGACCCCAAGTTTTTATGTGAAAATGGCCGTTTTCACCAATGCGCAGGGCTCTGAAGACTCTGTCTATGTCAAATCCGCCTATCTGAGCCCCGGTATTTGCCTGATCTCTAACCAAATAATCCATTCTATCAACGTCTAATTGTGATGATACTATCTCTTTCATGAAGTGAGGTATTGGTTTGCCGGCATGCTCTGAACCACCATCCATTATAGCAAATAATCGCTCTAGCCTTTCGCTTCCCAAGACGTCTTCAACTACTCGGCCAATTTCAGTTTCATTGGACTCTAGTAGCAATCTACCCCAGTGCTCATGGGAGTGAAATGTTGCGAAGACCTTTGGAGTTTCGAGTAAATGAGAATATGGCGGATGGCCGATGTCATGGAGTAGTGCTGCTAATTGAACCAGTTCAGCATCATCGTCATCAATCATCCCAGGCTGAACATCTTGTATCAAGTTGGTCAGTTTTCTTGCCAAATGATAGGCCCCCAGAGAATGTGAAAATCTGTTGTGATTTGCTGCTGGGAATACATACTCACAAGTGGAGAGTTGTTGAATAGAACGTAGCCTTTGGAATTCTTTGGTATCGATTATTCGAGCATGTTGATACGGCACAAGAATATCCTTGTGTATTTCGTCGCGTATCACCCGCTCCCTCATTCCATCCCCGACTATCGCTCGGATTAATGTTTAAAAAGGCCGCGTAAGATATCGCGTTTTGCATCAAACATGACTAAAAGACTGATTGAACACCAGTAATCATGGCGGATGTGCTGAAGAGCATAATGAACAAAATTACTGATGATGATCCTGCAACTAGAGGACAGCAACTATGGGTCATGTTTACCCTTGCTATATTCCTCGTTGCCGTATTAAATTACTACGCCATGGTTAGAGAGCCAGATATCGTTGAAATGGAAGATTTGATAGAATATAAGAATGAAGTTGTCAAAGTCGAAGGTGAAATCATCTCTTGGCGAGAAGACCCATGGAATTCTGGAGATTGGGAAACTCACGTCATAGTTACTGACGGAACTGCTGTAGTTGAAGCAAGATGGAGTAGACCGGCAGAAATACCCCCAATTGGCACCAATGTTGTAATTACTGGCAAAGTGATGGAATATGAAGGTAATATCTACATGACTGCAGTTGGTTCAGGCGCCATGGAATGGGACGAAGATGACTTACCAGATATTGTTCAACTCTCGATACTTGACGTGGCATTAGACCCTGAGAAGTATGTTGATGAGGTAATAACCTTGACGGGATACATTGGTGAATCTGTACCACCGGATGAAATGTTCGTTTCCGCAGATTTACGAGACCATCCATCATACGGCAATGCAGAGCACCAAATCAAACTCAATATCAGATCTAAGGTTGGCAGTTGGATAGAATCATCATCTAAGATTCAAGTTACTGGAACAATATCATATAATCAGCGGGACATGAATTGGGTTATGTCTGTGCAAGGACCTGAAATTCTTGTTGACAGAAATCATCCAGTAGAAATAATCCGATTGAACTGGGGCGAAGAATCTACATGGTCTTATCAATCCGGTAATTTGATTGAAATTGCGGGATACATTACCGTTGGCGAAGAATGGCAATTGAGAGGACCAGGCGGCATTATGATTTGTCTCAAACCTAGTCAAGCAGACATTGCTGAGCACAGCAATTCCTCACTTCACAACGAGTTCAGAGATGTACAGGGTAGACTAATGTGGTCTGAAGCAGATTCTAGTTGGTGTGTCGATTCTAGCGAAGGAACCCCTACCGGCAATCTGATTAATTCTGAAGATATTATTGATTTACTAGCCCTACTATCTGGCGACCCGATAAGGCTGATTGATGAACCAAACACACGTTACACAATCAGTGCATATGTCAGGTATGCCATTGAACCCAGTGTACAAGACGTAAGTGGATGGTTAGTTGATAAAATAGACTATCGTGGACAGACAAAAATCTATGCCACATTCCCGGCTCAAACGTCAACTCAATGGATAGAGGCTGGACAAGCCATCACTGCAAATGTCTCTGTGACTTGGGATGATACCAACATGGCAATTCGATTACAAATTCACGACTATCAACTAGGAGATGCACCCGATGCAAAGAATTTGTTGTGGGATGAAGGAGCCTCACAATGGGGCTATTCAAGAAGCCAAATGGTCAACATACCTGGTATTGCTGTCGAGGATGAAAACGGCGACTGGTGGCTGCAGAGAGACGGTACCAATCAAAGTATCAGGCTATCACCTAATAACAATACAATAATTGGAACAGACAATGTTCATTCTGGATACTCTCATGTGTGGAATGGCAGATTAATGGAGGTCCAAGACCCTGAACTAGTCGCTACAGTTTATCATTTAATCAACGCTGATGTTGTTGATACAGATAACGATGGTTTATCTGACAATCTAGAGTCTTTGTATGGGACAAACCCGTATAATCCAGATACCGATGGCGATGGTGAAAACGATCGAGAAGACAACGACACATATCCTGACTACTGAGGAATTTCAATGTTAGAAGCGTATTTCCTCGACCTTGGTTGGCTATTATTCGCACTATTTTTTGGTGTTGCAATGGGCTCCCTAACCGGACTAATTCCTGGTTTTCACGTCAACAATGTCGCTTTGATATTACTTGCATTATCCCCCGTATTTTTGAGTTGGGGGATTCCACTTTCTGCAGTTGCTGCTATTATTGTATCAACGGGAACCGTGCATACTTTCCTGAATTATATCCCGTCAGCATTGCTTGGAGCGCCTGATGGTGATACAGCTCTGTCATTACTACCTGGACATCGAATGCTGCTATCTGGCAATGCACCAAGAGGGGTTGCATGGTCTGCTCGTGGTTCTCAACTTGGGTTATTCCTGTCTTTACCACTAATTATTGTTGCTAGAATCGCTTTCGGTGACGAATTGGGGTGGTACGACTATTTACGGAACATTATTTTCTTCCTCTTGCTGGGCATTTCTTTCTTATTACTCGCCACTGAAACTACTAGATTGGATTGGCCTAAGTGGATGAGAAAACTGTCGATGAATAAGTTGGCAACGGACAGTAGATTTGCTGGATTCATTGCTGCAACTGGGTTTTTCCTGCTTTCTGGTTTCTACGGCTGGGCTGTTTTCAGTCTACCCGCAAGATCGCCAGTCGGAATCCCAGATGCTAGTCTTTTACTACCAAGTCTTGCCGGATTATTTGGTATCGCCAACCTGCTAGACATATACGCAACTACTTCGCACATACCACCGCAAAATGAAGACTGGACATTACCGCCTGCAAAACCACTACTCGTGCCATGCTTTTGGTCTGGTGTTGCTGGTGCCTCAATGGGAGTATTACCAGGAATGACTGCATCTCAGGCAACAGTGTTGGTTATGGGTGGCAGAAACGTTGCAGCCAAGATGCAAGGCAAAGAAGGATATGGCATGGACTGGGAAACACGTAGGTTAACAGAAATGACTGATGAAGAACTCCTTGAAATCGCACTATCTGAAGCAGAGGGAGGTGTTGAGGGCCCACAAACAAAGCAAGACTTAGAGGTAATTGCGATTCTATCTGCAGTTAACACTGCGGTAACTGTGATGGTTCTAGGTTTCTTATACATCATTGGTCGGTCTAGGTCCGGTGCGACATTAGCGTTGAAAATGATGTATCCAATTGACACATGGTCTTCTGCAGAACCAACTGCTGACTTCGTCAGACTAATCTCAATTACTGTTGCCGCTGGACTTATGGCTATGCCAATAATGCGAGTTGTTGGAAAAGGTATGCTTCGTTTGCACGCTGCAATTCCGCTACAACAAATGGTGATGGGCGTAATTATCTTCGTGAGTGCATTAGTTTGGTTCACCACAGGATTCATTGGCATTGGTGTGTTAATTATTGGCACAATACTAGGTCTGATTCCTCCAAGAGTTGGAATCCGGCGTAGCCACGGCATGGGAATTATCATTGTACCAATTATGATTTATACATTTTCACAAGCACAGGATGCCTTCGGTTTCTTGTGAAATCAAAAAAAAGATATGACAAATAATACCGGAAGGGAGTGGAGAGGACAGCATGTTAAACAAAAAATACCCAATTATTCTGATAACCATTATGCTTTGCTCTTATCTAGCACCACTGCTAGACAACGAATCTTTAGAGGAAACTAAAGATATCCAAGAAACTTCTAGCCGTTCATCTGCTTGTACTAGCGACATCTGTATTTCAGAAGTTCTGGTCAATGCTTTCGGCTCAGAAACTGGCGCAGTAGGACCAAGTGACTGGACTAGTGGTGAGTGGGTCGAGTTACATAATTCAGGAACATCTACAGTAGACCTTTCCACATGGACAATTGACGATCATTACGACAGACCTCTAAGCATGTCGACAAATAATGTAGTCTACCCAACAAGCGCATCAAACCTAGATTTGGGAGCTGGAGATTACATCGTTCTCGCTAGAAATGGCGATAGTGGTTCTTGTGGATTCTGTATGAAAAATTCCAATGGAATGGTCAACTTGAAGGATTCACAAGGGAACTTAGTGCACTCCATTACTTGGACCACATCGCCGACTGAAGGCACTTCACTGGTTGAAGACAATTCTGACCCTGCCGCAGATTGGGTAGAGTCTGGCACACTTTCTCCTGGTGAAGCAAATCAAGGCGGCACCCCTGTTGGCCCGGTATATTTCCCCGGCGACATTGTGATAAACGAAGTTATGGCTGATGCTTCTCCAAGTTTTGACAATGCGACTTATCCCGGAGGAGAATGGGTCGAAGTGTATAATCAAGGAACCACTACAATCGATATGACTGGTTGGTATCTAACGGATGGTGCTGGAAATGTGGTTGAGTTTGACCAAGACCATCTTATTGGTTATTCAAGCAATATTGATTCTCTGATGATAAATCCCGGACACACTAGAATTATTGCTGTGAACGGCTCAACTAGTAGTGGAGTACTGAACAATGCGATTGAGAGACTTAGAGTTCATTGGCCAAATGGTTCAATTGGCGACGAGGTCAATTGGACAACCAATGAACCCGGATTTTCCCTTTCAAGAATAAGCGGGTCAGATGCAATGCATATCTCAGCCCATCCGACAATCAATATGACTAATATCGATGCAATGGAAAATTTACCAACCATGGCAACGGATATATTCATCACCGAATACTTGCCTTCAACTAACACTACTGGAGATTTCCCTGATGGCAAATGGATAGAAATTCTAAACAATGGCTCTACTATGATTGATGTCTCTGGCTGGAGCATTACTAACGGCAAAGGAGATTTACTGTATTTTGACCCAGGAACCATGGTATACAATCAAACACATACAGGAATTACTGAAATCAATCCTAGCGAGAGAAGATTGGTTGGCATGTCAAACAATTTTGACCTACATGACTACTATGAGCATCTTGTTCTCAAGGACGGTAGTGGAATTGTTGTGGACAGCGCTTGGCATGGAAATTATTTTGGCGACAATGTTTCGATGATTAGAGATTATGACAATCTAGGCGATGCATGGATTCCATCTAATTGGATGACTCCTGGTGACGCTGAACCTGGCACTGAACCGTATGTATCAGTTGATGTAATATTTAGCGAGATTTTACCCGATGGTGAAGGATTGGACACTCAATCATGGCCACTAGGTGAATGGCTTGAATTATACAATAACGACACCATGGCTGTGGACTTAACTGGATGGAAACTAAAGGCATCTAACAGTCGTAGTTTTACTTTAGGCGGATACAATTTCCCATTCCAACCCGATGCAATAATTCAACCAGGCAATGTCGGATTGATTGCACTGAATGGAACCAATTCATTCTACCTAAAGGGAACCACTGACATAATCACGTTGGTCGATGCCGTTGGAGGTATCGTTGATACAGTTGGTTGGAATTTTACCTTAGAGAATACCTCATTAGTCGCACCTGGCACTAGTCATGCAGGATATACCACAGCAAACCCAGCTGGAATTACTGGTTGGATTGAACCAGCATGGGCAACACCGAATCAGGTAAATCCAGTGTGGCCAGCATATACCGGTTCCAACGAGTTAATCATGACAGAATATTCCGGTTGGTGTGATGAATCAGGTAATAACCATGATGATTGGATAGAGATTTACAATAATGGAACAACTCCTATTGACCTCTCTAGATGGCGAATAGACACAGATAACAAGCGTCATTTCATAACCAGCTTGGCAACAGTTGATGGAATGAACCAGAATGTAGTAGGCTCTGATGATTCAATCTCAACAATTCTTAATCCAGGCGAATATACATTAGTAAGCCTACCACGTTCATTCTTGATGCCAATAGATATGATAGATTTGTACAATCCTGATGGGCTAATCGTTACATCATCTAATACTCATGGAGAGGGACTTTCACCAAATACCTGTGATTCATGGATTTCAGATGATGGTGAAAATTGGTTTGCTGGTGCATACCCAACTCCTGGTTCTGCCAATACTCAAGCAACTGACTTTGCAGTGGCACAAGACATAGTCATGACTAGAGTTTCACCTTATGACAATGAATTCATTCAGATCAAGAACATTGGAGAAAATGATGCATTCTTCAACGGTTGGACAATCAGCATCAATGATGGAGTTTTGTACGAATGCACCATAATCAACAACATGTTCTTTGCTCCTCAAAGCACCGTCGTCTTCGCTGAAGATTCTGACATTACAGATAGTGATGGAATGGCGGAAATCATTAACCAAGATACTAACCTGTTGTTAGGTGAAGCAACTGTTTATCTGAACTTTGATGACATAGGATGTTCTAATTTGTATATTCCAGATTCTGGTGTTGCTATCTCGATAAAAGACGCGAATGGTGACTTAGCTGACACCTTTGTGTTTGATAGTGGCCCAGCAAGCCAGGATGGTTGGAGTAGTGAAGCAATATCGATCCCTACATCAAGTGTTTCAAATGACGAATTCGTCTATGTTCGAGGTGATGGATGTTCTTTCCTGCCCGACACCGATACTGCTGAAGATTGGAAACACCACTGGTCCATTACTGGTGGCATGGGAACTTTGTGTTTGCAAACCTCATTCGATGAGTCGCAGGCACTAATTACTCCGATAATCGGACCACAACACGGGTTATTAGAACTGAAGCAATTTATTGATGACAGCCAAACAAGTTTGCGCATTCAGTTGTATCAAATGCAAGATGCTTACCTTGTTCAAGCACTACTAGACGCTCTGCAAAGAGGAGTTAGCGTTGAGATAATGCTAGACCCTGGATGTTACAATTGTAATATCTGGTCTGAGACTGATCTACAATACAAGAATGACTTTGCATATACTCTAATTCAAGCAGGTGCCAATGTATATGAATTCAATACTGATGGAAATGAGCCATATCTTTACCTCCACAGCAAAGTTGCTGTTAGAGACTCTAGTAGTGTATGGATGTCATCTGGTAATTGGAAATCTTCATCAGTACCTGCTCCTGGAGTGAGAGGTAATGTAGAATGGAGTATAATTATAGACAACTCAGACGTTGCTCAAATGGTTGACCAACAATTTAGCTTAGATATCCACTGGTCTGAATTAATGTCACTCAGCGATTATGATTCATATGATTTCTTCACACCAAACACCATCGGTGGCGGTGGAGTTCAATCAACAATTCAAGCCAGCGTATCTGGAGAAGTGTTGACTTGCCCAGAAAATTGTGTAACCAAGATTACTGAATTTATCCGTTCTGCTGATAGTGAGGTTCTATTGTCTCAACAAACCCTCGATATCGATTGGTCGTATGGCTGGGGTGATGAAAACCCAATCATTACTGCTCTGCATGATGTTGCCATGGATGGAGTTGGAGTACACTTGATCATCAACGGAGCGTATCTTGATGATGATGACCAAGAAGTCGTTGATTTGTTCAATGAGGTTTGGAACGGAACGGAGGGGCTTGACGCCTCTGCAATTGTCATGAGCGAGGATGATGATGTTTCGAAATTACATAACAAAGGAATAATTGTTGATGGTGAAAGTGTGCTAGTATCGTCAATCAATATGGGAAGTTCAGCAATGAATAGAAATCGAGAAATGGGCATTATCATACATTCTTCGATAGTTACCCAATTCTACCTTGACGGGTGGCATGAAGACTGGAACAGACTTGATAATGTAACGGACACCGACCAAGATACACTTACTGATAAATGGGAAGTTGCTAATGGTTTGAACAGAACCAAGAGAATTATGCCATCTGGAGTCTCCGAAGACATGTATGATTCTGATGGTGACGGGGTAAACAATACCGACGAAGAAAAGCAGGGTGGACATCCGCTACTAGCCGACACTGATGGTGACTGTGCTATTGACTCCGCCGAAATTGCCTGGGCGCAAAGAACTGCACTCAATTCAAGTGTTGAAAACGTCGCAATATATGATGCCCTAAACATGGAAGATGCTGATGGTGATGGAATAAAGGATACCGAAAAGTATGGTTGTGATTTATCCTCAGATGTTGATACTACAGAACCAGTTGGCAATCAAACCGTCGATCCTGATGCTGACGATGATTCAGATGGCATTGCCAACAAAAACGACCTGTGCCCTAACACAACACTTGGTGGATTGACCGACTTGGATGGTTGTTCAAGTGACCAATTAGCAGACAAAGCAGATGCTAGTGACGGTGAAAAAGATACTTCAGGACCCAATACAATGCTCATCGTAATGATAGTTGCAGCAATTTTCACCGCTGGAGCATTCTTAATTCTCAAGCAACTGGAAACTAAAGCAACAGAGGCGAAAGATCTAGTTAGCTTAGAAGAACAAGAAATGATGCTGATGGAGAACTCCGACTCAGTCGACACTGAGGATTGGTCTATGCCAGTCCTCGACGGTAGTGGTGGAGAAGTCGTTGCTGAGGCGAGTAGCGCTATTACTGATGCCGACTTAGCAAAATTCCCTGGCTGGGGCGCTGATGTCATTCAGCGATATCTCGACAGTGGATGGACAATTGAACAACTTGCAGAGTACTATCAAGAACAGGTTCAAGACAACCAATAATATCGCAAGATTGACAAAGGACTTTGTCTTAGCAAGGTCGATAAAGATGCGTTATACTACCAGTAATCCCGTGATGACTCAGAACTTTTGGTCAAATATCCAAGGTCAAAACACGATGACCCTACAAGGTACAATTGGTAAATTGGCGTACCTTCTCGGAGTTGTCACTGTTGTAGCTTTTTGTGCGGCTTATGTTGCTCTTGATGCTTTGGAAGCGGGCAATGCTGGCGTGATTAGTGGCATGACATGGGGTGGCTTATTTGGTGGCATAGTAGTAGCCGTGATTCTGATGATTATGCGGCCAGAAAACCCCTCAGTATTGATGACTATTTACGCAGTCATGCAAGGTATGTTTGTCGGGTCTCTATCCCTCGTGTTCGAAACAGTGTACAGCGGTATAATCTTACAGGCTGCCTTTGGAACATTATTCATCACAGGCAGCATGCTATTCATCTATTCATCTAGAATAATTAGACCAACCCCTACTTTCAACAAAGTAATTGGTAGTATGGTATTTTCTATTATGATGTTATACTTAGTTTCGATTATGTTCTACTTCTTCACTCCTTTTCAGGTACCTTACCTCCACTCATCTGGTCCAATCGGCATCGGCATAACAGTGTTCATTCTTTGTATTGCAGCATTGAGTTTGATTTCTGACTTTGGATTCATCGAATCTGGCGTCAGGTGGAATGCACCAAAGAATGCTGAGTGGTGGGGCGCATTTGGCGTCCTCGTGACAATTATTTGGATCTATATCGAAATGGTTAGACTTCTGTCCAAGATGCGAGATTAAGTAAATCACCACTTTTGTAACAATTCAAGCATAGATTTGATACGATATTGACTGTAGCAACAGGTGATAACATGAGCAGAAGTATTCCGGTGATAGATTTTGCAGACTATGTTTCTGGAGATCAAACTAGAAAGAATAGTTTCATTACTGAAGTTGGTGATTCTCTCAAAGACATCGGGTTTTTTGCCCTCAAGAACCACGGCATACCGATTAATTTAATCAAACAATCATATGACAAAGGTGACGAGTTTTTCGGCTTAACTGACGAAGAGAAAATGAACTACGCACAACGAGAAATTGCTCACCAAAGAGGCTACACCGCATTTGGAGTTGAACATGCAAAAGACAACTTGGCTCCGGATCTAAAGGAATTCTGGCAAACAGGCAGAACACACAAACCGGGGCAAAGCCCATCCTACCCTGCTAACGTCTGGCCTGATGATTCTGTCCCACTGTTTAAGCAAGTTGTCGATGATCTGTATAACCGAATGGAATCCCTTTCATGTGACTTGTTGTCTGCTTGTAGCATCTATCTTGGTAAAGACAGTGATTGGTTAGTTGAAATGACCAATGATGGCAACACGATAATGCGCATCATTCACTATCCCCCATTAGGTGAAGATGTCCCACAAGGTGCTGTTCGCTCTGCGGCCCACGAAGATATCAATTTCATCACCTTGCTAGTTACGGCAACTGCTGATGGCTTGGAAGTCATGGACCATGATGGCACATGGATTAAGGTCGAAGGAGATGAGCGATACATCATTGTCGATTCAGGTGACATGCTCCAGAACTTGACAAATGGCTTATTCAAATCAACAACCCATAGGGTTGTCAATCCTGCTTCTAAATCTGTTCGTAGATTTTCCATGCCAATGTTTGTCCATCCAAGAAATTCGATCGATTTAACGCCACGACCAGAATTTATTGCAATGACCAGCGGTACTGCTGATTACCTATCGATTAGTGCCGGAGAATACCTACATCAGAGATTGGTTGAAATTGGACTCGCAGAAGATTAGGCTGATAGTATGAAATCTGCTGATGTTGAGAAACTAATCAACCAAGTTTCAGCCAAGCAAACCATGGATGAGTCTACCCTGCAAGAATTCATCACAGCAGTAGCGCAGCGCACTATCGATCTTGAGTTAGTTGAAAAGTGGCTCAAATCTGTTCACTCAAACGGAATTTCAGTTCCTGAAACCACCCAACTTACCAAAGGCATGATGCTATCAGGATCGGTAATAGATTGGCTAGATAATTCCCTAGTTGTCGACAAGCATAGTACTGGTGGAGTTGGTGACAAAATGTCACTTATGTTGGCACCTATACTAGCCGCATGTGGTTTGAAAGTGCCGATGCTAGCGGGCAGAGGTTTAGGCCATACAGGCGGTACAATTGACAAGTTAGAATCGATTCCTGGATTTAATTGCTCACTTAATCCGCAACAAATGCAAGACCAAGTCGAGCTAATCGGCTGCTGTATCGCTGCCCAAAATGATGCTATTGCTCCTGCAGATGGACTGCTCTATGCCATACGTGACGTAACAGATACGATTGACAGCATTCCGTTAATAACCGCATCCATAATCTCCAAAAAAGCCGCAGAAGGACTCGGATCGCTAGTTCTTGATGTCAAATGCGGCAAAGCAGCATTTATGCAAACTTTGGATGATGCTACCGCCTTAGCCAAGTCTATGGTTGGTGCTGCCAAAGGTCTTGGAATAAATACCGTAGCACAGATTACCCAAATGGATTATCCAATCGGACAATATGTTGGTAATAGCCTAGAAGTTCTTGGAAGCGTTTTGGTGTTACAAGGTGAGGGCTCAAACGACACATTAGAGATAGTAGTCCTACAATGTGCTGAATTGATGGTAAGAACAGGTATTGCCAGTTCACATGACCAAGCAGAAAATTTGATTGCCGAAGTAATTGCAAACGGTAGCGCACTTGAAAAATTCAAGCAAATGTGCATCCAACAAGGTGTAAAGGAAGTAATTGCCCAAGCTTTGATTGATAATCCAAATTCAGTATTATCAAAAAGTGAACACATCACAGAAATAACCGTAACTGAGGCTGGCTATGTGAGTGATATTGATTCAATGGTGTTGGCAGATATAGCCCGTAAGCATGGTGCTGGCAGGTTCACTATCGAAGACGAGATTATTCAAGAGATTGGTTTTGAGATTTGTGTTGAAAGAGGACAATATGTCGAGGCAGAAACTAACTGGCTGAAATTCCATCATAACCAAGCCTTATCTGAAGTAGAAATAGGTGAATTAAGCAATTCTCTAACCATTTCACCACATAAAATCCAAGTAAAACCTCGGCTAATTTCTATCATCGAATAAGGAGGGGTTCTCCGAATTGCTCATAAAGGAGAGGTGATTCGCCAACCTTGCCGATTTAGCTTAGTTGGTGGAGCGTGGGACTGTTAATCCCAAGGTCATGGGTTCGAGCCCCATAATCGGCGCCACACTTTGATGTTCTAGCGTTTAGCATTATTACCAAAGAGATACTTTCGCAAGATTCTATTGTTTGTTAATCCACTAAAGAATGTCCACGTAACTCGATGATAGATCCTGACAGTTATGTAGCACAGAGCGAATATGGCAACTAATTGCAATAATGAATCAATACCCAGTAAAAAGGCTAACACAGCAGTCATTATTGCGGCGATGCTACAATCTTGAATGAGAACTAGAAAATTCCAAGCTCTCGCCCTAGTGTTGCAATCCATTAGTTTACGGTTTGCTGATGTGGTAGATTAATCATTGGTCTCGTAGGTAGTCTTCACCATACCAAGCCCATTGTTCCATGGTCCAGCCTGGAGGTAATCCTTCAAGAGGTAACGGCGGTCCTTGAGGAGCATTCACTAGTGGAGGTGGCGTAACAATTGGTTGCTGTAAAGGCAATGGTTGTTGATTGAACATTGCTTGTGTAGCATCCATGCCCATCACTGGCAAGTCTGCTTCTGGCTGTTTTTTGCGGGTTGCAAACAAGACAAATACTACAACTAACGCCAAGATAACTCCAATAATGATTGCAATATTTACAATATTTGTTGAAGTTTCGTCATCGGTTTCCAACACTGATTTAGTGGAATCCTGCGGATAAGCATCGATATTATCGCCTACTCCATCACCATCTGTGTCAATTGTTTCAGAGGCATCAAGCGGGAAGGCATCTAATTCGTCATCTAGGCCATCACCATCGGAATCTATGCAGCCATAACGAGTAATCGTTGAGTTACCAAATTCAGTTGGGCAGGCGTCCGGCAGGATGCCGCCTATTTCGTCACCATAGCCATCACCGTCTTGGTCTGACCATTGTGTTGCATCATTGTTGAATGAATCAGCAGCGTCAGACCAACCATCTCCATCGCTATCTCGACAGCCAAACAAATCCATATTTGAAGTTCCAAATACGCTTGGACATGAATCCGGTTGATTACCTTCAGCATTGTCCCCGTAGCCATCTTGATCGCCATCAAAGTGCTGAGTGGCATCATCTGGGAATGCGTCCCCGCCTAGGTTGACGCTCCAAACACCATCAGGATTAGACCAGCCATCACCGTCGCTATCAATACAACCGATTCGGTCGTTAGTTGAGGTTCCAGCAACAGTGGGGCAAAAATCACCATCAGTTCCTCTTACTTCATCGCCATAGCCATCATTATCCGAGTCCAACCACTGGCTAGTATCTAACGGGAAAGCATCCAGACTATCGGTATATCCATCGTAATCGGTATCTAGGCAGCCGGTTAAATCATTGAAACTTGCACCGCTTTCTAATGGACAATCATCAATATCGTCTGGGTAACCATCATTATCATCGTCGCTATCTTCTATTGCATCCTCACAACCATCGCCATCATTATCAGTCATCGGATTTGACTCAAATTCTAACGATGAGATTGGGCACAAATCTGTGGCCATACTCGAAATAGTACAAGTTATATCCTCATTACCAGCATCACAAATCCCATCATTGTCATCATCTAAGTCTTCAGTGTCATCTCGACAACCATCGCCATCATAATCGTTTGAAGCCCTTGACCACCAGTCTTTCTCACCAACTGAACAGATGTCACCTGTGTCGATGATGCCATCATTATCATCATCATCATCTTCAGTGGAGTCTGCGCAGCCGTCTAAATCATAATCTAGGGCGAGTACAGAATTCCAACCTTTCTGACCAGTTGGACAGTTGTCGTTTTCATCAAAAACTGTGTCATTATCATCATCACCATCACAAGCATCACCGAAATTATCGCCGTCATAGTTTGCTTGATCGGCATTAGCGATGAATGGACAATTATCATCATCATCCATAACGCCATCTGCGTCCATATCGAAGTACGGGTCAATCCGAACAACTTGGTCTCTGCCATTATCAACGTAGTATAGGTGACCGTCTGGTCCAACTTCTAGACCCATGATGAATACTGCGTTAGTTTGGATAGTATCTGAAACTGTAGCACTTTTACCATCATCTTCAAGACTGTATGCGGTAATCTCGCCATTACCATTCTCAGAAACAAATAGCGTATCTCCATGTAGTGCAATTCCTGATGGACGACTTAGTCCTGTGTCCAAAACTCCCCATTCAATACCCGTCATTCGCTTATATTCAGCTAGCGGTTCACGCCTCGATTGGTCGCTCATAATGTCAATTGTGTTGACTGATGTGTCATCGGTATTGACCCAAAGAACACGATTAGCACCAGTATCAGCAATGTAAAGAATTCCTGATTCCTTGTCTAAAATCATGTGGCCTGGAATTCCACCTTGTCTAGTAAGTTGTACATCGGAATATCGGTGAACTATACCATCAGAATGGTTATCTTGTCCTGTATCATGATCAATTTGAAAATCGTAATACACCAACTCGCCATAGTATCCATCAAAGTACCAATAAGCATTACCATTATCGTGAGCAATTCCCATACCGTCTGGTGATTCGTGATTCATATCGATATGGCTACCAAGCAGCCCATTGCCATTATTTTGATTTTCAACCGCATAATGGTCTAGGGATGAAGGCCATAGGGTTGGACCCATGAATTGGTTTGGCGTCCCAACCCCACAATAGGTGTTTTGAGTTTCTTGAGCAGAACCCCACTGCCAATCAAATTCTGGATGATAAGCACCGAACGCAATAGCACTAACTTCTTCCAAGAAGTGATTGTGATTTGAATCTTGGCGATTTTCAGAGAATTGACTGTCTAAGCCAGTGTTGTGGACAATAGTAATACTGTCATCTCCACGGTTGGCAATCCACAACTCATTGGCCCTACCTGGGTGAAATTCTAAATCTCTAGGGTCGAACAAATCATCGGATGTATCAGCAATTACCACTTCAGTAAAGCCAGTACCAAATTGTGCAACAGGTGTTGATTCTTCGCTAGCTTGAACATTGGAGACAAGTGAGAACAAAAGGATAGATAGTATCAGTACGCTCTTACGTTTTACTGCCATGTGTCAAAAGGAGATATTTTCCTTTTTGATATGTTGCTTGTTTTGCTATTCAAATATGAATTATTCCCATTCAATAGTACCCGGCGGTTTGTGAGTAATATCGTACACTACACGATTTACTGCACCTTTGACCGTGTTGGTAATTCTAGTACTAATTTTTTGTAGCACGGAATGCGGTATTTCTGAGTACCTTGCCGACATACCATCCATTGATTTTACCGCACGAACCACTACGGTTTCGCCATAAGCGCGCACATCGCCGTGAACGCCGACGCTGCGCACTGGCAACAAAGCTGCGAAATATTGCCAAGGTAATTCCATCAAACCCTCAGCAGCAGCCGCTTCAAGTTCCTCCTCGACAATAGCGCAAGATTCCCTGACTACCTCTACACGTTCCGGAGTTAATTCACCGAGCGTTCTTACTGCTAAACCTGGACCCGGGAATGGTTGACGTTCTGCAACATTGATGTCCAAATGACGCGCTAACTCTCGAACCTCGTCTTTGTATAGTTCTCGAAGTGGCTCGACTACCTCTAAGGTCATATCTTCTGGCAAACCACCAACATTGTGGTGAGACTTTATTGTATCACGAACTCCACCACCTGATTCAATCCAGTCTGGGGCAATTGTGCCTTGAACTAGATATTTTGCTCCGCACTTCTTTTGTTCATCCTCAAAGATTCTAATGAATAACTCACCGATTACTTTACGCTTTTGCTCTGGCTCAGTAACGCCTTTGAGGGCTTCAAAGTAACGATCGGCGGCTTTTACTGTAACGAGATTCCGGATGCCTTGCTCGGCGAGTAATGCTTCAATTTGCTCGGTTTCACCCTTGCGCATGAATCCAGTATCAACATAAACACAATGCAACAATTCACCAACTGCTTTGTTGGCAATGACTGCGGCAACAGTTGAATCAACACCGCCTGAACAAGCAATGATTGCGACATCATCGATTGTGTTTTGTAATGACTCGATGGATTCCTGAACGAATTCATCGACGTCAAACATCTCAAGCGCCCCCGTTAACCTCACGGTCTTGGGCTTTGACTCTCTCGACTTGGTCAAGTTTGTTCTGCTTGAGAGCTGCAGCGTGCTTCTCATTTTGCAATGCTAGCATTTGTACTGCCAAGTATCCAGCATTGTCTCCGCGGTCAACACCAACAGTTGCTGCTGGAACGCCTGGCGGCAATTGAACTATGGAAAGCAATGAATCGTAGGGCACTTTACCACCACATGGAACACCAATAACTGGTTTAGTAGTCAGCGCAGCAACTGCACCGGGTAAAGCCGCAGCTAGACCTGCCATAGCGATGAATACCTTGCAGCCATTCGCTTCAGCATCATGAATAATTTGTTCGACAAATTTTGGTGAACGGTGGGCGCTTGCAACACGTAGTTGATAGGACACATCGAATTGTTTCAAAATTTTGGTACACTTTTCGGCAACGGGCATGTCTGAGGACGAACCCAACAGTATCGTAACTTCCATGAATCCCTGCCATGACAGTCGGTTATTCAAGATGACTATTCATCTTCAGACACGAATAAAGCCAAATCAAGGTTTAATTTCCGATAATCAAAGCGCTTGTCTAAAGGAATACCAAAAATATCCAACCTTATTGCGAGGCCTTGTTTTGTTCTTACGCCATAGATATGGGCGAAACTATCCTTGTCAAATCGTTTGATTGCCATCGTGTTTTGAGAAAACCTACGTGATTTTATATCCCATCCTGACATTGAATCAGTCGGTAATTTAGACTTTGAATCCCATCCAGTTTGAAAAATTAAATTTGCATCATTAAAGATAAATTCAAGGGAACGGAAAATCATTGCAAAGGCTAAGAATGAAGAAACGATGCCTAACTCGACTTGAAAATTGTTATTCGCCACCATCAGCCACGCAAACAGTGACAGACAGCTAAAGAAAAACCCTAGACCAACCTTCAATGAATTGAAAATTCCTTGTCGATCGCTGACTGCCCCTATTCCGCCAACTAGCATTAGAATCACCGCACCAGCTCCGAGAAAATTGATGTAATCAAGACCGGTTTCAGTCATGTAGACAATTACTGTAAGAACCAATGGCATTAGTCCCCATGAGAGTGGCAGCAATACTGAGCCAGCATTGGGTTTCAACTCAATTTTATGCCAACCAAATGCTTCAGGGCTTTTGTCTCGGGCCCTAACCATCAGCAACACTACTCTTCATCAAATGGATGTTTGAGACATAGATTTCGTGCCGCATAAACTTCATCGACTCTTCTTACAGGTGTTGTAATCGGAGCTTCGTGTAGAGTTTCTGCATCAACTTGCAAGACTTTAGCAAAATCCTTAGCAAATTGATCTAAGGTATCCCGACTTTCTGTTTCTGTTGGCTCAAACATCATACATTCTGGAACTACCAGTGGGAAATAGACAGTTGGAGCCATGTATCCCATGTCAAGCAAACCTTTCGCAACATCCATGGCGGAGACACCGACTGCTTCTTTAGCAGGTTGTAGTGAAAGGGTAAATTCATGCTTAGCAACCTCTGCATCAGCACCATCAACAAACATGTTAGACACTCCAGCAGCAGCTGCCTCTCTATGCAATGCATGACGCAGATAATTAGCATTCAAAACAGCATGCTCTGACATATCTTTGAGTCCGAAACCATATCTTCGGTAGTATGCCCAACAGCGAATTACTGCACCAGCATTGCCATGCCATTGCTGCACTTTACCAATGGTATGTTCTGGTTCGTACCATGAATACCACTTATCGTCTACAGCAAATTGTTCTTCACCCGCTTTTATCGGGCGTTTCTTGACAATAGGAGTCGGCAAAAACTCAGCGAGGTGAGCTTTTACACCGATTGGGCCGGACCCTGGACCGCCGCCGCCATGGGGCTGGCTGAAAGTTTTATGCAGATTGAAATGCACTGCATCAAATCCCATCATGCCCGGCGAAGTACGTCCCAAAATTGCATTGAAATTCGCACCATCATAGTACATCTGACCGCCAGCAGCGTGAACAATTTCGGCTGCCTCTGGAACATCTGTTTCAAACAGACCAAGCGTATTTGGATTAGTAATCATCATTAGAGCAACTGTGTCATCTACCACTGCCTTCAAGGCATCTAAGTCGATTCTACCGTTTTCCAGACTAGGAATTTCAACTATGTCATAACCTGCCATCGCAGCACTCGCTGGATTAGTTCCGTGAGCAGAATCAGGAACGATCACCTTGGTTCTTTGAGTCTCTCCTCGGTTGCGGAAGTATTCCTGAACACAGCGTACTGCGGTAAATTCCCCTTGAGCACCGGCAACTGGTTGTAGAGTTACCTCATCCATGCCCGAACATATGGCTAACATGTGTTGCATTTCATGGAAAATTGACAGCAACCCTTGCAAATGATGCTCCGGTTGGTGAGGATGAATATCAGCAATTCCGGGCAATTGGGCAATCACTTCATTGACTCGCGGGTTGTGCTTCATAGTACAGGAGCCTAGTGGATAAAATCCAGTATCAATACCGAAGTTTCTTCTTGACAGCCACGTGTAGTGTCTGACCATCTCAGGCTCGGAGAGCCTAGGCCATCTAGGTAGTTCTTTTCTTGATAGTTCTGGTGGCAACGCGATACTATTCTTGGAGAGTAACGGTTCAGGTTGGGAATATCCCATTCCTGCACCACCAGCGAAATCAAACAAACGACTCATGCAGCCACCTCCTTAACAGCACACCACATAGCAATGTGAGTAGCGAGCAGTTCAATTTCAGCAGCTTTCGTTTGGTCAGTAACCGAAACAAGTAGCCAATTTGTCCGGTTAGGATACCATCTTGCTAGATCAAAACCACCAATTATTCCAACGGTATCCAGATAGTTTAGACAGTCCGCTGAACTCTTAGGCAACTCAACAACAAATTCGTTAAAATGTGATGAAGCCAAGTGTGGCATTGAGATACCGGGAATCTCTGAAAGTTTTTGCTTGGCCAATATACATGCAGTCATATTTCTCGTTGCAAGGTGTTCAAGACCCTCTGGCCCTAGCAATGACATATGCATTGCACCCATTAACGCAATCAATGTTTCATTGGTACATATGTTCGATGTTGCTCTATGTCTTCTGATGTGTTGTTCTCGTGTTGACAGAGTCAAACAGTATGCTTCTTTACCATCAACATCAATACTTCTTCCGACTATCCTACCCGGCATCAATCGGAGATACGGTTGACTGCACGCGAAGATTCCGTAGATTGGACCTCCACCGGTAGGAGGGCTGCCAAATTGTTGACCTTCACCTACAACAATGTCTGCACCATAGTTGCCAGGTGCTTCAACAAGCCCAAGTGAAACTGGTTGAACACCAACGATAAGCGCGGTATTCTCACCAATGATTTCCTTAATTTGGGTCAGTCCGCCGTCTAGGATACCCAATGGATTTGGTTGCTCAACATAAACTCCACATGAGCCAGCAGCATCTTGAACTGATGACAAGTCAAGAGTTCCGTCTTTATTGTGCCGCAAAACTTTGAGCACAATTCCTGCCCCTTGACAGTAGTTTTGCATAACCGACATGCGGTCAGGAGGGACTAGTTCGGAGATGTAGACAGTATCCTTTTGTGTTGCTTTGCGATTGTGCACCCGAACAACACAAGTTAGTGCTTCTGCTGCAGCAGTTGACCCATCGTATAGCGAAAGGTTAGCAATTGGCAATCCTACAAGTTCTGAAATTAGTGTTTGAAATTCCCACATAGCTTGCAGCATTCCTTGGCTGACTTCTGGCTGATAAGGAGTATATGAGGTGAGGAATTCACCTCTAGTTACCAATTGAAAAACCGATGACGGGACATAATTTCGATATATCCCTGCTCCAAGGAACGAAACCACATCACCCATTGCTCGGTTTGCACCAAGTAATCGCTTCGCATCGGCGATGATTTCCTCTTCGGATTGTGGCGGAGGAAGTGGTAATGGCTCACTCATCCTAACATGCTCAGGAAGGTCGCTAAATAGGTCATCAATGGACTCAAAACCCATCTCTTGTAGCATTTCTAATTCAAGGCCCCTATTTGGTAGTTGGTCGACCATACTCACTCTCCCCTTACGGCTAATTTAAACCCGTGCGCGTAACGCCCATAATATTCATGTTTCTTGGAGGATTTAACAAGTTACCAAATTCAAACGAATGGTGGCCTCACAATGACTGCTTTGACAGATTTTCGAGGGCTTGCAACAACCATGATTTCATCTCCTTCTGATACACCAGAGATATATCCGATTCCAATACCAACATTACCTAGACTAGGCGATGGTGCTCCAGATGATAACTTACCGATTATGTTGCCATCGAGGTCAGCCACATCTTTGCCAGGTCTTGGCAACGGGCCTTTTTCTGTATATTTTACCCCCCACCATTTTGCATCGCTTTTCGTATGGGAAACTACTCGATGCTTGCCGATGAAATCATGTTCTAAATCGAGACCAAATGGGACATTTGTTTCCCAGGAATCTCTAGCCAAAAACTCTGAAGATTCTGGTAATTCGGGCCAACAGAAGTCAACACCACTAAGCAGATAGCCCTTTTCTAAGCGCAGCGTATCTCTCGCCCCTAATCCAACAGGGGTTGCTCCTGAATTGATTAACGAACGCCATAATTGAGGTGCCTCATCATTTGGAATGAATATCTCATATCCTGCTTCTCCGGTATAACCTGTACCTTGAATCCAGCCGCTCACAGAGAGGCTGTTTTGATTGATTAATTGCCACTTAAATCGGCCAACATGATTATCTGTACCTAAGACTGAACTCAATATTGCGTTTGACTTTGGTCCTTGCAGTGCGATTATTGACATTCTCGGCGATAAATCTTCAATTGTTACTGATCCATCGCTTGGTAATTTATTACTAAACCAGTCCCACATCACACCAATCATTGAAGCATTTGGCACACCAAGGATTTCCTGCTCCGAAACAATAGCAAAAATCATGTCATCAATGATGAAACCATTGTCATCGAGGAAGTGTGTATACGCACAACGACCTACGGGTATATTCGTTACTTTTTGGGTAGCAACACTCTCAAACCATTGCCTTACTTTATTGCCAGTGAAGCGAAATGTACCCATGTGGCTAACATCAAATAGCCCTGCTCCCGACCTTGTTGCTAGATGTTCCTCTTTGATATTTGAGTACCATATTGGCAACTCAAAGCCATGAAAATCTACAATGTTAGCATTGAGAGCAAGATGCTCCTCGAATAGTGCGGTTCTAACCAAGTCTCCACTCGACATAAATCTCCCAAAACTCGACGCTCCTTAAACAAAATGTTACTAAAACTGAGAGGGAATATTACTGGTAATTTCAGAGCCATGTTTTTCTATTGATGAGATTAATGAGCGTAATACTTTTTCATCGATTAGTGGATTTGCCACAACAGCCCTAATGACAACATCATCACCAATATTTGACCTGCTAACAAGATTAATTCCTTCACGCATCATTCGATTTCGAATCTCAGTGTTTAGTTCATTCAAATCATAATTATCTACTTCATATCTGAAGCAAACATTGGACCAATACCTCTCTGACATCATGGATAAATTTTCACTTTCGTTGACCAAATCCTCCAAGTATCCAGACAAGTCGCAGTATTTCTCAACCATTTTGGTCCAACCGGAATCACCAATTTCGCGCCATGCAATCCACAGCTTTAGTGAATCATTTCGCCGGCCACATTGCAACGAATATCTCCCTAAATCTACATCCTTGGTGTCACCGTGGAACAGGTAATGAGCCGAATCTCCATGCCTACATACAGACCTAAGAATGGATTTCTTCTTGGTTAGGAAGACACTACAAATTAGTGGCAAACCCATCATTTTGTGGGCGTCCCAGCAGATGCTGTCCGCAAGTTCAACACCGTCCATCAGTCCTCTATAACGTCGAGAAAACAGACAACTTCCACCCCATGCAGCATCGACATGCAACCATATATCATTGTCGTGGGCAATGTTAGCTATTTCTCTCAATGGGTCAAATGCCCCCCGAACTGTGGTACCTGATGTTGCTATTATGCAAAACGGAATTCTATCATTGGATGTCGCTCGATTTATTTCATCAATTAATGATTCAGGTTTCATTCGCCCACTGGAATCACATTTCACTTTAATCAGATTTTGATGTCCTATACCAATCACATTTGCTGACATCAAAACTGAATAGTGTGCCTCTTCGGAAACGAAAGCAACATACTTTGTGCCATCAAATCCGTTCAAAGATGATAATGGGTCTGCATATTGCCTAGCACACAGCATACCCAACATGTTACCATTGGAACCCCCGGTAGTCAGTGTCCCAAAACCTTCACCGTAACCAACTATTTCCATCATCCTCTCAATAATTGCCTTTTCAATCAAGGTAGCTATCGGTGATAACTCATAGGTATACATGGACTGGTTAGTAAGCGCTGCAATCACTTCTCCAGCAAATCCAGCAATATTCAATCCACCCCATAATGGGTTCATGAATTCAGGTCTGTTAGTTTTCACACACTGGTTGAGAAATTGATCGATATCATCTAAAATTGATTCCGTCCCATAGCCTTCTAACGGCAAGGATAAATCTGTTACTTTTTTTCTAGATGATGCAGGTAAGTAATCAACTGTTTTCTGTTCTTGATTGTATGATTGTTCAATATAATCAACGATTCTTGTTGCAAGGTTATCAAGGAAGTCGCCTAGTTTGTCCCCTCGCATCAAAGTACACGCAGCGCGCTAATCTCTTGAACCATGCGGTTGCATAGTTTGAAAAGTTTGTATTAGATTCAATATGCATATAAATTAATTTATACTGCATTCGTACTACAACGGTCTATTTTTGCAACACAATACAAAAATTATGTAAACAATAACGAAAGATCCAGTTCTAAACCCTCAGATCGTGTCAATTAGTTTAGAATTGGCATAAATCCTATTCAAAATCGTCCAAAATCAGTAAAATTTACATGCAGATTGCATAATTTATTAGCAATATTGAATAACAATATCATATTAGCACCACACATGTTAGGGGATGTGGGCGGTAAGTGGCTTGATAGGTTACACCAACATGTGGCAAAGGATTTACGTGGGAAAGGGTGGTCGCAAACAGAAATTGCTGCAATACTAGGGTCTACTCAAAGTACAATATCTCGACATGTCCAGAAACCGACAATACAACTATCCGCTTCGGCAGATGAAGCAATGGTTGATTCATGGGCAAGTGAACTTTCACAGGCTCTATCCTCTATCGGCCCTAATGCTAATGTAATCAGGCAACGTTTGATTGTTGAAATGCAGTTTGGTGGCAATCAAACCTTGAGATTTGACAAAACTCTCACAGGACTTGACCTAGACAGTGGGCAATTAGAAAGAGCACTACTGAGAAGGCTAGAATGGGCAATAGGCAGACTTGATGTGAAACGTATACAACACAGCCTTCCAGCTGTTGGCATGAATATTGCCTCTTGTATCAAAGGTGCTAGAAATGTCCAAGAAGTTGCTGCATTCCCCGGCAGGATTGCGATTGTAAATGGTAAATTACGTCATCATGAAACACCGGCATTTGGAGTCTCAAATCATTTAGCCTCCGTTCTGATACAAGCTCACACTATGAACGAAGCAAAAACCTCGATAATCAATCTAAAACCGGAAATCACCGGTGACAAAGTAGATCTCACAAAAATTAAACGGATTTGTGATCAGTTAGGATATTCATTTGCTACTTGTAAAAAAGGGAAATTAACCGGTTCTCACGCCAAGTTAGATATTATTTTGGATGAAGGTGGATATGGTTGGGAGCCAAGTTTGTACGTATTGGCTCACAACCCATTAGAATTGATTGACAGAACCCATCAAATCTCAGCGCAAATGGGCGGTGTTTGAGTGCACTTCAAAGCAGTATTATTTTCGGCATTACTAATTTCTTTTTCCTTATCAGGGTGTCTAGAAAATGATGACAATGGAGATTGTCAAAATGGCACATTGGACATCCTCACCTATGACATATTAGCATTGAGTGACGAAATGGTCGATGCTTTCACTGATAAGACAGGATATTGTGTTAATTTTATCAAGGTAGATGATTCTGGGGGAATTCTTGACCAAATGATGTTGACGAAGGACAGTCCTCAAACAGATTTGATGATTGGTTTGGATAATACCTACCTACAAACTGCGATACAAAATAATCTTCTAACTGAAACGACATACAAGACTAACCCTAACTACAATAATATAACTGATGCGGCTTTAGAACCATATAGTGGTTCACTCGCAATTCCCTTCGACATGGGGCCTGTTTGCTTAAATTATGATGAACGTTTTGTTGATGGCGAAAATGTAACTACTCCAACTTCATTATGGAACCTCACAAATGAAGAATGGCGTGGTAAGATGACTTTCCCCTCACCAGTGACCTCATCGCCGGGCAGAGCATTTCTAGTTGCCACGATAGATTATTTTGAAAATGATAACGATGATGACACCAATGCTTTTGATTGGTGGAACATGATTAAGGATAATGAGGCAATATTTACCTCCGGTTGGACTGAATCTTACGAAACACACTACACCGGAGGTTATGGCGAATACACCACTGGATATGTCGGTGATGCCCATCTAACTGTATCGTATTGCCAATCACCTGGAGTGGAAGCGTTTTATGCAGAAAACTACACACACTCAACCTCAATAACGTTGCCAAAAACCACTTTTCAGCAAATTGAGTATACTGGAATAATTAATGGTGCAAAAGACATTGATGCCGCAGAGGCATTTATTGAGTATCTACTGAGTCCTGATATAAATAAAAATATGCCAGAAAATAACCTAATGTACTCTATATTAGAAGGTCAACCACTACCTGAAACTAATGGGTATCGATATCATGCAGACATCCCAGAGCAGAATTCTAATATTGAGATCTCAAGGATTAACCAAGAAATGTCAACATGGCTCGATAATTGGAAAATCGCTACAGACTGAGGTGAGATACTGCTGAGCGTTAATCAGCAGCCTAAGTGGTTAATTCCATTTCAATGGTCAATAGTAATTGCATTTTGTGGTTTGACTATTATACCATTAACTTATGCCATTCATAGATTAACTTCAGTCACTGACTTGACGATAATTGATGCAATATTCAATTTCTTTGGTGATGATGACACGATAAGAGCATTGAAATTCACAATGCTTGAAGCGAGCATTTCAACCATCATGACCCTACTATTTGGCCTACCTGTGGCTTGGTATCTAGGACGATGTAAGTGGAATAATATTAAGACAATTAGGGCATTATTATCGGTGCCATTTGTCACTCCATCAATCGTCGTAGCAATGGGTTTCTTGATGTTGATTGACCCGGGAGGATTACTCGATACCATAGGCATAGATCTACGACTTGAGACTGGCCTCATTGGAGACATAGCGGAATATACTGGTTGGATAAATCCTGGACACTTCATTGCATTAATAGCGGCGCATGTTTGGTTCAATTTATCACTAGTTATGCGATTTATCGAACCAACTTTGTCTACAATGAATCAGTCATGGGAGGAGCAAATTAGATTCTTACCTGCAGGAAAAACAACATACGGTAGATTTAGAAATTTATGGCTACCAATTCTTGGACCCGCTGCTTTGTGTTCTGCTTGTCTATGCTTCATATTTTCATTTAGTTCATTTGCTCTTGTTAAGTGGTTAACTCCGAATCAAGACAATCTTGAGACATTGATGGCAAAATCCGGTGGTTCTGCAGGAATATATGGCTATAGAATTGATACCAGTGAAATAGTGCTTGCAACATCAGTAGTTCAGTTATTGATTCTCTCTTTGGCCATTATGTTAACCGCACAAATTCAAAAGAAGCACTCTTCGATCCATTCGATTATTACTGAAAACTCTCGCCTAAAAAGTATCAAAAAGCCTAGTAAAATGGCTAAATTCATCATATATTCTGCAGTATTATTTTCGATTCTACCACTAATTTCTGTTGCTATCGCATCATTCAGGATTAGAGATAGTTCAGATGGCAGCTATTCATATTCAACTGTCGCCTGGCAAGAAGCATGGTCTGGGAATTACTCTACCACTTCAATCCCAGATGCTTTACTAAACTCACTAACTTATTGCATTATCACACTCATCATAGCCCTGCCTGTAGGTTACGTAATTGCATCATGTATCGCTAGACTAGAAATTGAAAATAAGATTAAAACTGCAAAAATAGTAGAGTTTGCGACAATGATACCACTCGCACTATCAGCAGTAATGATTGGTTTAGGAATACTGATTGGATTACTAAAGTGGGCACCTGAACTATTTTCATGGATGTTAATTCCTGCGCTACCACACATCATAATCACAACACCATTCGTCATAAGAATAATGTTACCAGCAATTAGGTCATTAGAACCTGAATACTTAGAGCAAGCGAAAATGCTTGGATTGTCCCCAATTAACGCATGGTGGCATGGTAGATTCTCCATTCTAAGAGCACCAATAGTAGTATCTGCAGCGTTAACAATGGCTTTTTCACTTGGAGAATTTGGTGCTTCATGGATTTTGGTAAGATCAGGGTCTTGGGATAGTTTATCGGTGTTAGTTGACCAATTGATGGGTCAACCGAAGTTTAACCCGATGATTCAACCAATGGCGATGGCAGCAGCAACGACACTTATGTGTTTAACATTCATTCTGTTTGTCGTAGCTGAGAAATTTCGCCATAGTGAAGAAGGAAGTGGATTTTAATGTCTAATGATAATTTTGTAACGGTAGATATCGAGAGTAAGAAATTTGACAATGAGGTTGTTTTTTCAAAACTCAAATTTACTATGAAAGAGGGCGAAATTATCTCTATCTTTGGACCCAGTGGATGCGGAAAAACCACCCTGTTGAGAATGATTGCTGGATTAGAGGTCTCAGAAGGCAACGATATTTCAGTACCAAACAATCAACAGTTTAACACCGGATTTATTTTCCAAACACCAGTACTGTATCCTCATCTTAATGTCGGAAAGAACATTTTGCTGGGGAGTAACTCAAAACTAAGCAAACAACAAAAATCCGATGTGCTAAAGCAATCTTTAGCAATGATTAATTTGTCTGGTTACAGCAGTCGAAAAGTAACTACATTATCAGGTGGTGAATCTCAAAGAGTAGCGCTTGCAAGGGCTCTATTGGCCGAGCCAGATTTAATTTTGCTTGATGAACCGTTTTCCTCATTAGATGTTGAATCCCGACGTAAATTAGCAATGGATGTCAAGAGGATACTAAAGGGGAACCGAGTATCTGCTATTCACGTATCTCACGATATTGAGGAGGCGAAGATTATCTCTGACCGAATCCTAATTTGGGAAGAAATCTGTACACCAAACAACACAAGCAATAATAACGAGGATATACAAACATGATATGAGAACAATGCCAGCCATCCCAATTGAAGTTCTACCGTACATCAGGGGAATCCAATTGGTATTGTCAAGTTATGAAGGCTACACAAAAGGTAAGCGAAGAGAAGCAGATAAGTTGATCCGAGAAGAGATAAAACGGGCAGGAACAAGGGCACGTAATCACATATCTAACATACACGATATCGCCTTCAAAACAGAACGATTATCCATTGCCAAAATTGCGAAACTTGCAACAACTGAGATAGATTCTCTGATTGAGGACGTCGATAAATCCGTTACTGGGATGAATCATGCTTTCTTTGCAGGCTCTCGCTCAGTGAAAGTTTCCGACTTAAAGAACTTGATAAAGCATGATCATGACGTCATTGAAATGGTAACCAAAGCAATTAACATAGCCAATAGTGCTGAACATGCATTTAGTTCAAACAAAAGCGATGATGACGTAACAAATCTTATTCAGCAATGTCAACAGATGATAACCAGTTGTCAGGGATTTTTCAATTCCAGAAATAAAATCCTTGGTGGACTACGACAAAAAGCAAAGTAGGTGAAAAAATGAGTAATAGGTACAGATGGAGAGACAACCCAAACATATTAGCACGTCTAATTGATGCAAATAATCTAAACACATGGAAAGCCCAAGAAGTGGTATTAAAGCCAAATGAAGCATGTGCATTCATAGTTGATGGCAGGGTTGGGGACATTTTAACAGAAAAAGTCGTCAGTAATATTGCAGGTGGTTTCAATCGGTTTATCGGTGACATGATGGGGGTAACCGCCAAAGACAGGAGACTACTGTTTGCAATGACCGGCCCTGCAGACATATCAATACCATTTACAGGCAACCTGCCAAATGGATCGAAAGTCAATGGTTTTGCCAACATTAGAGTTCAATTGCGCAGTGAAGACATACCTAAACTCCTCAATATGTTTGCCAATAACGCTCCACTATTAGACCGCAAGAGATTAGCGGAATTATTGCATAACGAACTAATGATGCGCGTAATCAACCCATCACTAGCTGAGTGCTCTGATGAAGCAATGTTGCGTCATTCTGCTTTCCAAGATAGGTTTGAAATGCGAACCGAAGTTGAACTTAGACCAACTTTATCGACCCTTGGATTTACAATTTTGAAAGCATTCATTACATCAAATCAAACTGATAATGAGAAGATAATTCAACTCCAATCCGAACTTGCTGCTGCAACTAATACCGAAGGTGCTCACGGAGAGGCACTTATGGAAAGAATAACAATTAGAGAGGCTGCAACTCTTCGACGAATTGAATGTGAAGTAAACATTGCTAAGGCGGAAGCTGCAGGCAAGGTATCTGTTGAACTGCAAAGCGAGTTAAAAGAACTGCGTAAACAAGAGGCTAAGTGGGAAGCTGAGTTAAAGCGGGACGAGGGAAAAGCCAACCTAAGAATGAAAGAGTCATCTCATAAAACTGAACAAGCAATGGCTCTATTTGAGCAAGTACAAGCCAAGAAAAGGGCAAGAGTTGCACAACAAATGGAACATCAAAACCAACGCATGGATAAACAAAATGACCTACAAATGAAAATGATGGAAATGGCTGCAAACAATGACGTATTAACACCGGAAGTTATGCAAGAATTTCTTAGACAACAGACTGCTCAAAAAGCAGTTGATGGGCCAGGAGGAGAGGTTGATTCGACCAGTAATTCTTCTAATGAACAAACTTGTCAATCTTGCTCAAAACCAGTTATGGCTGGTTGGAAAGCGTGCCCGCATTGCGGCATTGCTCTTTGATTCGGCAGATTATTAATTAATCAGCCACATATCGCTGTACCATGACAATGAAATGGGGCTCAAAACCATGGAGGTTATGGAGCAGTCATTGGAAAAGTAGAACCAGTTTGTTTGGTTATCGTCTACCAGTTGCCCTAATCGTTGCAATAATAATTGGTGCCGGTCTTGGGTATTTGGTAACAAATAAGTTTGCCTATTGGCGTGATTGGCAAGCATTCGACCCAACAACCGCACTAGATGTTTGGATTCCTGTCATTCCTTGGATGATTGTACCATATTCAACTTTGTACTTTTATTATCCAATGGCAGCAATCTTGGGTATGAAAAATGAACAAACACAACGAGAAAATGTGATTTTTCATCAAATATTACTTCTTCTAACTTGGATTGTGTTTATCATTTTCGTCACTTTACCTGTTGAAGTAGATATTCGTAGTAGTGTATTTGAGACAGAATTAGGAATTTGGCAACCATGGTATGATTACCTATACGAAGTCGATACACCTTGGAATGCGTGGCCATCACTCCACATTGTCCAGAGTATGCTTGCAGTATTAGTTGTCAGCAGATGGTATAGTAGCAGAGATTATCGATGGCATGTAAGAGTTCTATGGTTCGCATGGATTATGTTGACAATATCTGTAATGACAACAAAACAGCATTTTGTTTGGGACGTAGTTACTGGAATAATAATCGGCATAACAGCATGGAAATTTTGGATTCTACCAGCTCTTGAAAATTCTCAAACTCAAGAGATTTTAACTGAGTTTGAATCGTTGTAATCAACCAAAAACCGCGCTTACTGCTTCCCTATTTGTCAAGTATAGTGTTAGACTTATACCTGCCATAATCATCATCCACGAACCAACCATCTTAATCATACCAGTTGACCTTCTTAGGAAATTAATCATGACTTGGCGTCCAAGCCCGACCATTACAGTCACGGCTATCATCAAGATCAATAATCCAAGCATCAGTCCACCAATACCCAGCATTACTGCACTACCACCAAGGGTGCTGAGATACAACACAAAGGGTAAGACCGCTGCTGCTGTACAATCAATAGATGCTGCGGCGTAACCAATACCATAAAGGTACATATTTCTACGCGGTGTAAAAATGTCATCATCTTCAGTAGTGCTATATCTATCGACAAATTTCTGAACGAATCCCATTAGATGGGAAGTAATACCAAGTAGCATCATTGAACCAAGAATAATTAGCAAAATTGCAATGAATACCGCTATGTAATGTACAAGACCAGATTTTTGAAAAGCCTCTCCCATCACCATTGCGATAATTCCGATGAATAAGAAAAAGGTCCACATTCCAAATCCTGATAATGAACCAATTACGACTGGACTTGGCATCTTTGTTTTCAATTTACCTTCCGCAATCAATTCATCTTCCCTAGCACCAAGAGAAAGGTAGTAAGAAATGAAACCAGGCAGAACTGGAAAAGCACATGGCGAAAAATAGACTAGAATGGATAGAATCATACCCAGAGCGAAAACTGCAAGGTAGGATGTTGAGGGCTCTTCCCAAGCAATGCGAAGGTCCTCTGTTTCTGTTACCGAAGTTGTAAGTGCAAGTTCAACTACTGAATCAAATGAACTCCATTTGTCTACAGGCGACCCAGTAATTTGTCTCTCGATAATATATCCTTCTTCATCAATAACCATCACTACAGGTATTTGACCAGCGCCACCTGTGGTAAACAATCTCACGGGGTCAGTTAAACTTCCATCGGTAAGAGTGGCTGACGTTTCGTAGCCCATTCCAGTTGGATACATAGGCACTGAATACTTACTATCAGATTCATTGAGATAACCTAAATCTTCACCATACCAACTACCGTAAGCAATTATGTGTAGTGATTTATTATTTTGAGATGCTAAATCTTGCCAAGCGTTCATGTTATCTTCCAAGTGATATTGAACTGCATGACAATTGCTGCAATCATGAGCCATCATATCAAAAATTATGATTGAACCACGCAAGTCGTCCATGTTAAACCACCCTGTTTCATTGACTAGTGGAGATTCTATGCCAGTCCGATTCAGTGACTCAAAAGCAATATTTGGAATTGGTTCTGGTTCCGCATCTGATTGAAATATCTCATCGAGATTATCGAACATAGACAACGCAGCAAAAGATATTGTCACAAACATCATTGCGGCAATGACGAATGCTTTCCAAGTCTCAGAGCGCTTGAAAACACCCAAGTCCAAGGAGTTCATCAGCGCCATGACCAACGCTATTGTTGGTAATTATTGAAATAACCCGTCATCAGACTCAAATTAGCGGTTGATTCCTCAGCCACTCTAAATCAGAAATGTACAACTGCCTAATATCATCTAATCCCAAAACAAGCATTGCTAATCTCTCTAGACCCATACCCCAAGCAAGTACTGGATGCTTAATTCCCAGTGGCTCAGTCACTTCTGGCCTAAAGATACCTGCCCCACCTAATTCTAACCACTTACCGCGCCATTTCACCTCAATCTCAAGGCTAGGCTCAGTATATGGGAAATATGCTGGTCTAACCCTAACTTCTGGATAACCCATCTTGGCATAAAAAGTCTTCAATGTGGCAACTAGCATCTGCAGATTGGCACCTTCTTCCATTATTATCCCTTCAATTTGATGAAATTCAGGTAGATGAGTTCGATCAATCGCTTCTTTACGAAACACTCTATCAACGGCAAACATCCTACAAGGCATGTCAGGGTTTTCTGCAAGATACTGAATTGTGTTGACTGTTGTATGGGTTCTCAAGAGTCCTTTTTGTGAAGTTTCTTTAGAAAATTCTCCACCCCAGCCAGTTGATCCAGTGTCGCCACCAGTTCGATGAATATCAGACCATTTAGCCATAACATCATCAGGTAATGAAAGCATTTTTGGATTATCCAAATAAAAGGTATCTTGCATTTCCCTGGCAGGATGATCTTGGGGGATAAACAACGCGTCCATATTCCAACCTGCTGTTTGGACATAGTCCTCGACAATCTCAGAGAAGCCCATTTCCAAGAATATATGACGAATCCTTTCAATCAGTGATTGCATCGGGTGGCTGCGTCCTGTTCTTGGCGTCGCTGATTCCAAAGTTACATCAAAACGTCGATAATCTGCATCTTTCCAAGTTTCACTCTGCAATAACTCCGGAGTAATTTCGTTAATCATTGTTGTTTCTATAAGTAAGCTTGAATCTAATTGCGTTCCGTCTTCAGTTAACATCCATGTGCGCGTAGTAGTATCAATAAATTCTATGAAGTTGCGTCGATTTTTGAAGTGGTTGAGCAGAACATCATCAAGGTCGGCAACTACGGCAGGAAGTTTTGACAGGAAGTCTTGTCTTGCGGATATTGTTGCAGTCACCTCTGATTCGTTGGCACAGGTAAAACTGCCACCATCCATGGCCACACCCAATTTCTTCAGTAGCCCAATTCCCGGACCTGCCTCGTGACGCTCAAACGATTGTTGTAAATTAGCCATAGATGGATCGGAAGTTGATTTAATCCAATCCCATAACCTCGCTTCAAGTAGTCCCTCAGACAGTGCTAGATGTCCTTGAGCACCCAGTTTTACCTCAGTAGTTACAGTTTCTGAGACTTCAGCATAACCCTTCTCGGCAATACCTAATCCAGCACCGACGGCAATTGCTTGGTCTTGCCAATCACAAGCAGTAAGAATATCAGACAAGGACCATACTTTTGTTGAATCTGCCAACATAGCCTTGAGCATTCTACGCTCTGTGTTGACTAGATTGTCGGCCACCATGAACATTCGAGTAGTGATTCTGCTATCAAATCTGTGATGAAAATTAACGGCATTTAGTCATTCTATTCTTCTTCAGCACTCCACAGTAGTGTGTTGCACTGTGAGCAGGTGAATGTATCTGGTTTGGGACCTTGTTGAACTGTTACTTTCCCACAGGGACCACAGACTATTGTCGATTCAATTGGTTCATCGATTGTTACATCGACTCTGTACATTACTCGCCCAGCATCAGGCAGTTGACCTTCTTCAGGTCGCCAATTCCGTACTTCTGCATCTGACATGCCGATATTACTTTTCAGGCTCATACCTACTGTGAAAAGTAAAATACCAAGCACTCCAACTGTTGATGCAAGTGTGTAAACACCTGCTACGGTAAAAAATGCTCCAAAGGAAATACAAATGAAGCCACCAAGAATCAAATTCTCTCTTGGGTTTCGAGACATTTTTCTCACTCTTGCAAGGCTTCACTGAGAGATTTTGCGACCCGTTCAATTTGATTAGTTGGAATAGCACACAGACCAATTCTAACTCCTCCATTCAGTGGTACAAGATATACTTGATTGGATGCACATTTCTCGACAATAGAGTTTGCATCACTATGTTCTAACCAAGCAAAGAAGCCGTCATGTGTGGGATTGATTGGAACGCCATATTTTTCACATGATTTGATGAATGAATCTCGACGTTGTTGTAGAATTTCGGTTAGTCTATTTTTTTCATCTGACCACGCTGCTCCTGATTCGCTGTCTGCGTGTATCTTAGCGATTGAATATTGAGCCAACCTAGAACTTGCTGACCAGGTTTGTCGTCCAGTCACGCCCATCACTGTGGTCATACGATCAACAACAGACTTGTCGGGATGAATAGTTACCAAAGCTCCACCTCTTAATCCATATACCGTATGTGATTTTGAAAGGGAAATTGCAAATGTGATTAGTAAATTCGCAGGCCATTCCATTCCGTCATGTAAAGCGTCAGTTATGGTCTCAGCCCATCCATGAGGTTCTCTGGCGTACAAGTGATATGCTGCATCAATTAACAAAGTGAATCCTACATTTTCATTTTCCATTGCGGCATTTGTGAACGCTTGTAAAACGGTCATTCGCTCTTCGCTACTCAGTGAAAGACCTGTGGGGTTATGTGCTGGATCGTTAAGCCAGGACATCACTCGGTTTTGTGATCTTGAAAGTTCGTCTAATTGAAATCTTAATGAGTCAACATCAACACCTAATGATTCGTTAAGTAGCGGATATGTTGCAATTTCGAGACCACATCCTGCTAAAAATCCATCATAGGGCCCCCAATGCCTATCTCTTAGCAGCACCTTAGTTCCAGGGTCCGCATAATTTGCTGCAGCTAAGAATAGTGCACCTGAGCCTCCCGGGGAGGCAGTAGCAGTATGACAAACTCCGATGCTTTCTAATTCTTCTCTGGCATCACCTAAAGCCAATGTTACCGCTAAGTCAAGAAATTCCGGTAAGCCCTTCAAAGGAGCATAAGCGGCGATTTCTATTGGCGGCGAATTCCTTACAAACGCATCAACGGTTTGATTAATTGCAAGATTTCCATCATTTTCTAATAATGCACCGATTGTGCCATTTACTGCATCATACCCATCTGATATGGCTTTTTGATAGCGAGCCCAGCAAGAAAATATTGTATCATTACCTTGCTTTGTTTTAGCGAAATCATTCAGAAAGCTGTTCGCTGTGTCGTCGGCCATAGACAAACCAAGTAAACCATGTTCTTTGATTTGCCCATTAAAAAATTATGACCAATTATAATAAATCATCCGTTTCATTGATGAATGATTGTTGGTTGGGTCATCCAGCGCCAACGTAGCACAGCTGGTAGTGCGTCGGATTTGTAATCCGACGGTCGGGGGTTCGAGTCCCTCCGTTGGCTCCACAAAAACAGTTAACTGAATGCCTTATGCATGAAATATGAGACCATTTCATTTAGCGTTTCCAGTAAGTAACCTCATTGACACTGAACGGTTTTATGTGGATATAATCGGTTGTTCGGTCGGTAGGCGAACCCCTTCCTCAATTAATTTCAACTTTCACGGCCATCAAATTGTTGCCCACTTGGTAGACCAAATGCCAGATAATACAAATGGCGGACAAATTGACGGTAAACAAGTGCCACCGTTTCATTTTGGCCTCGTCATGAAGTGGCAACAATGGCATCAATTTAGAGACTATTTGGAACTTCAAGGAGTTGACTTTAGGCTTAAACCACACATTAGGTATCCGGGCAAAATTGGTGAGCAGGCAACAATGTTCTTGGATGACCCGTCCGGTAATTCATTAGAATTCAAATCTTTTTTTGACGATAATCGACTTTTTGCCACCGTTACCGGAATGGAAACAGAGATTGGTGGTGGTAAAATTAAGCATCCAAATACTCAATAAACAATATAGAATAGGGCGTTCATGGTGGCTTCTTTACTTGACGGCAAGTCGTGTTCTGCTGACGTAGAGGCTGCATTAGTTGACAGGATTAACAACTGTATAGATGCGGGGATAAGGCCCCATTTAGCGGTAGTAATTGTTGGCAATGATCCTGCTAGCCATGTTTATGTCGGGGCAAAGATAAGGGCATGTCAAAGGCTTGGAATTGAAAGTACCCATATCGAATTATCAGAAGATACATTGGAAGTAGAATTAAGAACAATAATCTCTCGTTTGAATAATGATGAAAATGTCCACGGAATTCTAATCCAGTCTCCATTACCAGAGCATATGAATGAAGAATCACTTACCGATATGATAGACCCCTCCAAGGATGTTGATGGGTTCCATCCAGTAAATCTCGGGCGTTTAGTCCAATCAAGAGATGATTGTCTTATCCCTTGTACACCAAATGGTGTCATGCGATTATTGGAATGGGCTGGAATTGAAACCCAAGGAAAAACAGCCTTAGTTATCGGTAGGTCACGCAATGTGGGTATGCCTCAAGCCATTCTTTTAGCGTCCAAGGGTGCGGATGCGACTGTTACAATAGGGCATTCACGTACACAAGATATGGAATCACAATGTCAAAAAGCAGACATTATTGTCGCAGCGGTTGGAAGACCAAATATGGTGAAAAAATCATGGATAAAACCTGGCGCAGTAGTGGTTGATGTAGGCATCAATCGTATTGATGATGACAAATCAGAAAGAGGCTATATTTTGGTGGGCGATGTAGAAAAATCTGCAAAAGACGTGGCGTCTTGGATTACTCCAGTACCTGGCGGCGTAGGGCCGATGACTGTTGCGATGCTTATGGAAAATACTGTGGTTGCAGCAGAGCAGAAAATCTAGTAGCAAGTATCATAGCCAAAACTTGACTGTGTGAAAATATGGAGCAACGGGCGCCAAGATTGGCAAGCGCTGGTAAAATCATAGGAATGCTGCTAATAATAACAACTGCAGTTAACTTGAAACTTGATTTATTTGAGCAATCTGGGATTTCTGTTGAAGAATATATAGGAATTACTGCAAGCGGTTTGTGCTTTATTATGGCATATTTTGCCTCAAAGGAGAGAGAGGTTGTAGCATTGACCAATAATTTGTCTCTTGAGGACCAATTTGCCAATCTAGAAAGTACTCCAACCAAGTCCGGAGGAATGGTACCATCGACTCATAGCCAAAGCAGCCACACAAAGGGAATCATCGATTCTATTTTGGGGGCTAAAGCGGAAGTAAATGAAGAACAGGTCAATGAGGCAATCGGAACCCTAAGTACTGGAGATTTTGGGCAAGCAGCACAATCAATGGCACAAGAACTACCTGCACCACATAAACATGCTGAAGCAGTTTTAGAATCACCTACGCTGACTACAGATAAAGTTGACACCACAATAAGAGAAAATGTCCCCCTGCCTAACATTAATGTGAGTAGCCAAAATGCGAATGAATTGCCAGAATTACCTGATTTAGCAATTACAAATGAAAAATCAAATGAAGTGTTAACCAGTGAAATTCAGCACTTACCTGATCTTAGTGACTTATTCATTGATGAAATAGTTGAAGAAAATGACAATGACAATCAATCACCCGTTCAATTTGAGACACCAGAGTTACCAAACATCGATGATTTATTTTAATCATAACTTGATATGTGTCCACCGTTTGGGTTGATTTGTGTGGACACAATACTATGACCTGCATAGTCATTCTACCAATAGTGATGGAGAGCATAGTGTCGATTATGTGGCTAAATTAATGAAGGATAACGAGGTAAGATACTGGTCATTAACTGACCATGATACCATTTCAGGTTGGAAAATGGCACAACAATCTGCCGAACAAATGGGAATCAATTTCATTCCAGGGGTAGAAATTACTTGCGAGATAGGTATTGAGCCAGATAGTGATGAGTTGATTAGACAGAATCGTGAAAGAGCCTCGAAATCATGGCACTTGTTAGCTTATTTTCCGGGGTTAAAACACAATAGTGAAGCCACTGAATTGTTTGCTGAGTGGTTGGAACCTTTACAAAATAATAGAATACCAAGGATGAAAAAAATGATTGCTAAACTTGCTGAACATGGAATGCCTGTCGATTATGAAGAAGTAGCAAAGAAAGCCGGAGGCTCCATTGGTAGGCCACACCTTGCACAGGCCATGGTCGATAGAGGATATGTTGAAACCAAATCTGAGGCTTTTGAGCGATGGATTGGTGATGGCCTACCTGCTCATGTCGCACAACCAAAACCAACAATTTCTGAGGCCGTTAAAATGGTCAAAAAATGTAGCGGAATAACCTCACTGGCCCATCCTCTATACTATGGAATTCCACCTAACGAATTAGCGGAATATTGTAGAAGTGTAGGAATAGACTCGATTGAAGCATTCCACAGAAGTCATGATGACGGATATAGATTCCAATTGTGGCAAGCTTGTAAAGACTTCAACCTAAATGTGAGTTGTGGCTCTGACTTCCATGGACAATCTTACGGACATAATCCGGGAAAAATGGCTGTTCCAATGAATGATTTATGCATTTGAAATTTTGATTAATCGGTCAGTCATCATTGCTAATTCAAACAGTACGACTACCGGCATAGCAACCAAAAACAATGATAATGGGTCCGGTGGCGATAGAAATGCACCTAACACAAATGCAGTGAACCAAATATGTTTACGGTATTGAGTAATTTGTTGCCTCGTTGCAATGCCAAATCGCATTGTTAGAATAGTAACCACTGGCGCTTGAAAACCAATTATACATGCTAGAGCAAGATTGACAATAAATCCTACATATCCTGCCAGTCTCCATTCAGTAGTCAGACCTGCATTTTGCGCATCGTCAGTCAAATATTGAAGAATCATTGGTGTCAAAAAATTCCAAGAATAGGCCAAACCTGCTATTCCAAGAAAAATTATTGAAAATATGGTCACCAAAAAGGTTAGACTAAATCGAGGTGGTTGTAGATTCAATTCACTTAACCTCTCTTGTATTGCCTCATTCTTTGAACCATTACGAATTAACTCCAGAATCAAATAAACCATGATAACGATTAATCCGAAACTAACGGCAATTTGGAACTGAAGTAAAATAAATTCGATAGGCGATGTTACAATGATGTTTACATCATCTGGCAATCTACTATCATCGATTAACCATGACACTACTTTCTTAGTTACAGAGAATGCTGCAATAACCCCAATTAGAAATAAAACTACCAGCAATTTGGCCTGCCTTCGTAAGAAATCTGCACCATCACTTATGATTTTACCACCGGGAGAGTTCACTAAATTCTGTAGCGAATCTTGCAGCCCTTCCCCCCCTGACATGATACTCCCAAGAATAGGTTAGTGATAATTAGCACTATTCTTCTTCCAACCACAGATGGGATGGTGAAGAATCTAGTATAGAGCGCTTATTAGCCTTCAACCTTTGAAGCCTATACAATACGAACGCTGTCATCCAAAGTGAAGGAAATGACAATAGGATTGCTCGCCACATTTTATCATCATTATAGTCATTTACGATTCTTACCTCTATTACATCTCCAGAAACCTTACTCGGATTGTGCATCACAATAAGATTGTATATTAGGTAACTATCAGTGATAATATCTATTTCTTCACCTGGTTGCAATACATAATGGTCCCCTTCATTGACAAGATACTGCCAATCTATTGATCCATTTTCCATCGTTTTAGCACTGTCCTCAACGGAAATATACACAATCTCCAATACCAAAGTAGAATCTAGATTCTTAATGCTTGAATCAACCCTTTCACCATATTTTAGCTCCTGGATGATTTCGTATGTTGAATCCTCAGGCCCTAGTCTAAATGAGACACGATCTTCCGAATTTTCAACTTGGACATTTACTGCCATCAAAATTAGCGTAAACATTACCAAAGCAATTGCTCCTTCAATTATGGCATGTTTTCTAATCTTAAATTTATCAAATCCTTTGAAAAATGACCCATGGTCATTGCGGAGTCTTGGTTGTAAATGGTGTATAAACAACGCACCAATTCCACCAATAAGTAAGCCGAGTGGTATATCTGTGAACCAATGTATTCCAAGATAAAGAATAGAGAACATAAACAGAATAGTGTTGAACAAAACGAAGAGGAAATAGTTGTAGTGTCGCCAATCTTTCATTTTTCCACCGGTTTCTTTGACGTGTAAATAATTCAACATTAAGATACCAAATGGAATCGCTACATGTAAGGATGGCACAGCATTATCCAGTGGGTCGTGCGTTGCATAGAATACGGTATATGCACCATCATGATACAGCAGAGCCTCCATACCTGGAATCCAAGATGATGTTACCTCTACGTTGAAGAATAGATAGTAAGGGACTGCTAGTGCATAAATTAGTAAATAATTCAATGTCACTTTATCCGTCATATCTCTGTCACCAGTATATGCAAAATAGACTGTTGTGACATAAATCAAAAACAGATATATGAACAAGTAATGAAAGTTGAGAATCGCTGTCAGTGTGTCATTTAGAAAGAAATCTTGTATGTGTTTGGTAAATTCTCCCTCAATTGCATAAATCAAATCAGTCCAATGACCTACTTCAGACTTGATTGGTTCGTTCAACAAATCCGTAATCGCCTTCCAACGAATAATTACTAGGTAACCCATTGCATGGAGATAGTATCTTTTTTCATGAAATTCCTTGGCCAATTGTGATAATGGAACCCGATGTTCCTTCTGCGTGGTTGAGAATAGCCAACACACTACCGGAGTGAACAAAATCACTAGAATCATCATGATTGTGTATGGACTCATGACCCTCTCGATACCTTTGCAAATATATCTTTTTTCACCACATAACCGTTTTACATTCGTTTTATGACTAATAGTAAATCAAGCGACACATCATGTTTTGAAGGTATTAGTTCAGCACAGACTGTGTCGGATTGGCGGCAGCCCCCTGAGAATACATTGCAGAGCCTCATTCACGGGATATCAAATTCTGACGGAATAGAGTTGGATTTACGACTAACCTCTGATGGCGAGTTAGTTATTCACCATGACGCAAAAGTTTCTGTTAACAAGGTTGCGATAGACAAACGTAATCCATATGTTGAGTCATGGTCATTGGATGAACTAAGAGAATTTGGGTTTTGTTCATTCAAGGAAATGGTTGCAAACAAAACTATTCTTTCTGAGTGGCTAAATGAGGGAAAAATGGTTTGTCTTGAGCTGAAAAGGCCGCATCCCAAATCACCACTTGGCGGAGGATATTTTGGTGGAGGAACCGTCACAAAACTGCTGTCGAAAATGTTAGCAAATACATCTAGTATTCTCGAGGAGTTCGAAATTCCAAAATCAAATACAGTGTTCTATGCATTTCACAATAAAATGCACCAATCAGTAAAATTATCTGGAAGTCAATACCGATGGGCAGAATTGTTACCAGTTGTACCACGATTCGGACACAGTAAATTGAAGCGCATGATGGCTTATCCACAGTACCTAATCACGCCATTTGGAAAATTAATCAATAAACATAGATCCAGAGGTGCTTCGATGGTCCCTTGTGCATTGGAATACTTTCAACCATTCTACAATCGTTTGTTGTTTGGTAAAAGTGTCGGATTATCTGGCAAGCGGTTGAAATATTTTCAAACCTGTCGTACTGGAATGCCGGTATATGTTTGGCCGGCAAAGGAAAATTATGAATCACGTTTACTTGAGTCAGGCATTACTGGACTCACGGATAATCTAAATCCTAACTTCACATGGTATAAGGAAGGAAAACCTCGCTGGAAATATCCGGCAACTCAGCCACTAGACCAGTCTCAAATACAGTTACTAGATAGTGCCACATTTGAGAATCACCAAGACATTTTACAACAGCTGTCAGTAGAAGTCCCAAAATGGTCTGAGTGTGACACACAAAGAAAACTTGAGGTAATCAAAATGTGGCAAGCAAAATGGAATTGGGAGGTAAATCCTGAGGAAATGAAAGAAGATTCACTCAGTTCTCCACCATGGCAATCGGTTCGGTTGATTGGTCACAGAGGTTCGGGAAAAACATCCAGACCTGTCATGAAATAATTTCATTAAATATGCCTGAGTTCTTGTCCTTCTGGGAAATACTTTGGGCGGTATATGGGCACTCCTTTGCCCGATCGCATGTTAACTCGTTCATCAACAATCTGTGCTCCAATTCCAGCAACTCTTGCCCAGCCGAAGCAAGTGGTGTAGTATGTAGGATCTTCTAATCCAACATGATAAAGTAATGCTCCGCTGGCAATATCGACATTTGCATTAGGGTTCCTGATTTTTTTGTTTTCAGAAAGAACCTTGGGGGCAACTTTTCTAAGTGCCTTGATTATTTTGAAATTTTCATCATCTGGACATATTTTCTCTCCAAGATCGAACTGGGCTGTTGCTCTCGGGTCTTCAACACTCAATACAGCATGACCAAAACCAAACACTGGTCTTCCTTCATTGAGTTCATTACGGACAAATCTCTCTACTTCGGCCTCGTCACTGGTACCTACCTTCAAAACGAATTCCAAACATGATTGATTTGCTCTTCCATGAAGTGGACCCGAGAGAGCGTTCATTGCTCCTGCAATCGCCGAGTAAACCGTTGCCTTACCGGATGCAATCGACTTACCAGTAAATGTCGAAAGATTACCACCACCATGGTCCATGTGTAGTACGAGATATGTAGAGACTACTTTGGTCATTTTGTCCTTGTCGACATTAGGCAAATCAAGAGTATCAACAAATCTGTCAACAAGTGACTTTGTCACATCATCTGCTGGTATTTCACTCACTCGTCCTTCTCTATATCGATAGATTAAACCCATGAGCCGAGGCATTCTTGCGACCAGATTGAGGGCATCCTCCATCCAGTCACCTGTTGTATCATACATTCCAAGCGTATGGATTCCTACAGACAGCCAATCCATTGGATGGCCATGCTTCGGCAAATTACTGAGTACTGTCTCAAGCCCTGTAGGAACTATTGCTCTAGATGCCAAGTCAGATTTGAATTGAGCAGATTGCTCTTGCGTTGGTAGTTCCTTATTGAACAACAAATAAATGATGTCTTCGGGTGAAAAATCCACTAATTCTCTAATAGGATAGCCGCAGTAGTGGACACCTTCATTTGGAGTCACAAATGAGGTTCTGCAAGTGCCTACTGGTATTCCTCTAAGACCTGTATTTAGATGATTTTCTGTGACTTCACAAAGCACATCTTCGTTAGTCATTAACCCCACCTAAACATCCGAGTTGCCACTATGGTATAAAGGCGGCCTATTTATCAATCAAACAAATCAATTGCGATGGAAAGATTGAGTCACCATTTCCTAAATCCTTGGCTTGACTGGCGGTCGGCAAGAACATGGATTCTAATGGTGTTACCATCGATAATAATTGCATCGTCTGCAGTCAATCCAGGACATTCCTCCTTAGTCTGTCGCCATGAACGGTCGGTAGCAAGATTTTCACCCCACCAAGGGAATGCAGCACATTGTTGAGGCCGGTTTTCGTAAATTGAGCAAGTCTTTGCTTCGCTCAAGTAAATACATATTCCATCAGATTCTCTACTTTTCAGGACATATCTACCATCTAATGTTTGAGTACAATCTCGGTCAAGCCATTCTTCAACTGGTAACTTCATGCTGCTTGAAATTCGTTTTGCGTCATGTTTCGAAAGGTAAACAATTCCTCCGGGTTCGTCACAACATTTTCCACAGTTACTCTGACAAGCGAACTTGACTCCATTAGTCCACCAAGGATACCTCATTCTTCTTCCCCACTTAGGACGGCTCCCACTGGAGTTACTGTTGATGAGCGTAAGGCTCCCTCAGGGTGTGGTTCTAAAACGCCTTGAATCGGGATAATAGTTGATTCACCTTCATTTAAATCGTCAGCAGAAACCTCTGAACTGTTAATGTTCCAATCTGAATCCGGCACAAAGCTGTCCAATCTATCCTCACCTTCATCCTCGATAAATTCAGGTAGTTCCGCTCTATCTGTATCAATTGCTACAAGTTCATGTTCAAGTGCTCTAAGTTCGTCAGCAATACCAATCAATCCCTCAATAGAGGCGTTTGAAGTTCTTTCAGCAAGATTCAATAGTTTTCCTTCTAAGTCCACCAAAAGTTCAGTATCATCAGAGATTAACTCATTGGATTTTGTCAGTTTTGCATCAATCCCCATATCCAAATCAGTCAAAATATCAGCAGCAATTGAGTGGTCTTTGTCGATTATACGAGTCATTTTAGCAATCAAGTGCTTATCACGATCATTTACATCAATTATTGATGGTGCCTCCGGCGTTAAATCATCCAGAGTTGTGTCGATGTGAGATTGCACGAAATCTCTCTGGGATTGCTCTAATGATTTGACATCAAATTCTGGTGGTTGATAATCATCTGTCAACTCAGGGAGTGTAGAATTAATCTCAATACCTCCAAATTTTTGGTCGCTGTAGACGACATCAACAACTGAACTTATCAATCGATTAGCTATGTCTTCAACGCTTTCAGTTTGTAATACTGTCACCGTTTCTTCTCCGTCAGATTGGATATCATTCATAAGTTTATAGACATCTATTGAATCAATCAGTTGGATACCACTATTCACTGCAGATTCAATTTTGTCTACAGCATTCTTTGTAGAGCGCCAACCGATGTCTCCTGAGGTGACAATAACCGCTAATTGCTCATCATTCAAAATTATACTTTTCTGGATAGCTAAACGACGTGCGTAGAGCATTAAACTCCCTGCTCCAACTGGATTAATAATCGTCTTTACCCCACTCCGAAGTAAATTCCATAGTTTTGATGCTGGCCAACTATCCGGGGAACTCTGCGATGATATTACAACATGTACATTCATGTTTAGAGCAGCATCAATCATTGCCCCTAGTGCGTTACTGACATCTATATTTTCCAAAGACTGATCAATGTCGTCGATTAGTAACAAGGATGATTGGGCAAATACGTCTGTCCAACTATGGTCTTGTGACAACACTTTGGACAACTCATCGCCACGAATAAAGTAAATCGAATGATCACTTCTTCCCATAATCGATTGACCTATCGCATTTAGGAGATGTGATTTTCCCGTTCCTGAATCTCCAATTATTATCAAAGGATTCAGGGTTTCTTGGGTATAATCAACAACCTGTTCCGCAAGCTGCGTGGCACGTTTATTCTCTGACACTACACACCAATTCTTGAAAGTATTATGCGAGGTAAATGGTAATTCTTTAGGCCATCCAACCGTGATTGGGACATGTACTGAGTGATGATGCATTAGTTCAGAAGGCATGAGTGTGTCGAAATGCTTTCTTGCTTCAATCGCTCTAGCACCATTAACTACGCTGCTCCATATTGGGGTGCCATCTGATTCAAATCCAAAAAACGAATCATCCATCATATTGGCCTCACTAGAGATTTTACTCAGCGTTCTTTCACGGAGATTTTTTATTCTTTCAGCAACCAAGGATGAAACTTCACCTTGACTGTTTGCCAATTTTACTTTCGGTTGGTAATTACTTGATTCAGATCCTAAGACTCCATCAGCAATTAAATCAAAAGTTGGACGTGATTTCACACCAACTCTGGACAATAATGATTTACGATCTTTACTGATGCCACTCTTACCAGTTAATTTTGCCAGTTTTGATTTTGGAGAATAATTTTCTGAATCAGACTGCTCTTGCATTGGTTCAGGACCTGACGATGAGTGAACATGTCTTTGAGCACTTTTTATCGCACTCAGTAATTTCGCTCTTCTCGAACTCATTTGGTTCCCTCCTCGTCTTGCAATTCAGAATAGTCACCGTTTACCGACAAAGAATTTGAAGCATATTCAGTAGACCACTTGCGATAATTGTTTTCGATATCAATAGTATTTTGAATACTAGATGCGGATTCTCTGGAACGTCTCTTTGATGAATCACTGCCAACGATTTCACTAGCACCAATTACCACTGCATCTGGGGTTACTGAATGTGAAACATGCATTGTAGGTTTAGGTTTTGGTTGGTCAATATCTCGTATAGTTTTACTCTTGGTTTGTTTTAATGCTTGAGATAACTCACGTGATTTTTTCCTCTCGTTACTAGTCAACATATTTTCTAGCGCATCATCAATTTTTGATGAACGCCTCTTGAGGTCTAAATCGATTGCCTGTCGCCTTGATGGAACCTCAGTCACATCTGTTAAATCTGGTAACGACACATTGCTATTAGTTGCGGCTTTGATTGAAATCTGTGAGGAAGACAAGATTTTGACAGCCCTTTTGGTTTTCTTTGTCCGTTTAATTCTAATCGCCTGACGAGGAGTTTTTACCACCTCGACAGGCTTAGAAGGCACTTCCTTTATGCGTTCAATAACAGGAGTCTTTTGAATCGGATTATGTTGAGTTGTTGTGTGCTCGGTATTTTCAAATTTAGCTGAGAAGGCTTTTTCAACTAAATTCGATACTATCTCGTTACCATTTGAGGTTTCAGATTCAGTAATTGCTGGTGGCACGGAAACTATTGACTCATCTTGCCATTCATTTACAAGTCTGTCCAGATTTTCTCTTGCTTCTGAAATATCTTCTTCGGCAAGATTACTTGCCCCCCCAGTCATTGATTCATTACTCGTGATGTCGGCATCTTCAGAACCACTGGAGAACTTGATTTGTTGTTCAATCCAAGATAATTCTTCTTCAGTAAGTTCCATACAAATCGGATGGTCTAGCAATGATTCTGCATCCATTACTAAATTATCTAGATAGGTAGTTGTTACTGACTCAAACTCACGGCCAAACGTATGCCTTTGTATATCACTCATGACCTCCATATTACAATGTACCAATAACAGATGGTCTGCCATTCTTACCTCATCAATAGTATCTCTAAACATATTCATTACAGAACTAAATTCATTGAATGATAACAAATACTCTATATCAGAAAAAGCGACAATAGCCTGCTTATTTTCCCACAAAAAATCAGTGATTTTACGTTTGATGACTTCGAGATCTGGCCTTATGGAATCTGGTGTATTGTTCGTAGTCATATTCACACAGGAGGATTTGGGAAGATCGTATTGTTCAGTTAAGTACCGTGAATCATGGCGAGAGAAAACAATAACTGGACGGCCATGGGATGCAAGGATGCCCGCTAGGCTCAGTACTTTTTGTGAATCAGAAGAATCATTTAGTAAGGCATCTCCATAATTCAGAAACTTGTCACCTAGGTCAAATTTCTGTAATTTAGCCTTGGTTAATTGTTGGATATATTCAGGTGCTTCAACAATCACTTCTTGCTCTGGCAACCTTGCCTCTCTACGCCAACTAGATGTATTCAGTTTGACATTATTCCACCAATTTCCACTACTTTCCTCGGTTTGATTTTCATCAGTCGAAAGTAATCCCTCAGGATATAGATTGATTATCCTAAGAATTTCTTCGTTTGAGAGTTCAACCAAAGAAATCAGTGAATCTAATGCTGCTGAATCACGTTCGATTTCTAATAATGCCTCTAGGCCACCGACAACTGATTCGGTTTCGTGTATTGCCAACTTAGGTTGACTTTCATGAATAATCACTTGGCTAACTCTTGGAATCTTGTCTTTAGGACGTCGCTCAATCCGGATATAACCTGAAACCCCTAAACGGGACATGTCACTAGATAATTTGGTCAAGACATCATGACCACCGCGGCGTACTTCAATTACAACACCTTGTGGCAATTCTACCATAATCATCACCCCTTGGCATCAAGCCTTGTGTATGTCTTATTGAAAGATGCGGAAGAATAAGCAGAAAGTGTGGGTGTTTTTGCTCCTTTTCCACAATGCCAACCCAACTTACAAAGTCTTAATGCCGGTGTTGTAATGTACTAACATGATGGAAGCACCAAAAGGATTGATTCAGTTCAATAAACTCGATCTGTGCCGACCATATCACAATCTTTTGAGGACAATTACCTCAATCTCATTAGGGTTAACAATAATCGGCATAACTGGTTTCTTAGTTGGAGTGATAAATTGGATAATGGTACCGATAATCATAGTTATGTCAACGGCCATTTTCCTACTCTTCGCCAAAGATGCATTGACATTAATCAAAACACCACTAGGCGTCAATATGAACCATCCATTCATAGATGATGAACCAATTGGTAAAGCGCTAGTTTATGTTCAATTTTCAGATAATAGATGGCTTGAAATGGGCAAACATAGAGTTCGTTTGGTTAATGATGAACTAATCGGGGGATACAATCTTGTTGAAGATTATGAAGATTACAAAACGATTGGACATTTTAGTAATTCAAAGAAAAAAACCCAACTAATGAAGCAAGTCATCATCATCAACCAAGCACTGAGTTTGCGCGATGTGGTCAACGGTGACGATGATCCCATAGATGGTGCTAGAGAGAGAGAAAATATGGATTACGGATTACTCGATCGGGAATGGCTAGGCGAAGAAGAATTATCGGTTGATGGCCCGCTTGCTAAATTTATTAACAAAGAGTGACCTTAGGTACTTATTCACCCTGTTAATTCAATAACCCTGCCTAAACACGTAAGTCTGTGTCAAATTCAAACAATTGGGCTTCTGTCATTGGTTCTTTATCAGAGAATCAGCAGGAAACTCTCCTTGGCACATCGTTGTCAAAGCAATTTGCTAGACTACCGTTATGGCTATCTCACCCGTCTAACATTGGTGGATTCTACGGTTTCCTTATCGCATTAGCACTAATTTTACCTTACAAATTTGCTGGTGAAGACAACTCTGGATGGATGAGCGATTGGGCTATGCACTGTGCATTGTTGATGGCAGCATGTTTTTTCCTCGGCCTCTGTTCTACCGTCATCACAGCAATTTCTGGTCGTTTCCCGGTTGCTCCTCCAAGGATGATTCTTTACCCAATGCCATTTGTTGGGTTAGCTTTGCTGTCGATAAACCGAACAGATATTTTTGCCATTCCTCCATTCCTGTCATGGACACTAATACTTCTCCCAGGACCACTTTACGTTCATTTATCCTGGGCACCAAGATGGCGGATATTGTGTATGATTGATGATGGTAAGAATCCATTTGAGGGCCAAGTAACCATTGAAGATGAAGAAAAAACATATCTTAAAACTGAGCCTTATGATTCAGAGATTGAATCAGTGGTAGATGATTTTGAAAATGCAGAAGAGTAATCAAATTAGGCCGAGTTTGGGACCAACCCTCTCGAAAATTCTCAATACCTCATCGAGGTCTTCACGGGTCAATCCTGCTGACATTTGAGTTCTGATCCTAGCTTTGTCCCTAGCGACCATTGGAAATACTATCGCACCGGCCATAACTCCCTCATTAGCCAATTGAACTGTGAACTCTTTAGCAACACTCGATTCACCACACATTACCGGAATAATTGGCGTAGTAGACACACCTGTATCAAATCCCATAGATTGTAATTCATTTCTAAAATAATCAGTATTTTGCCACAATCTTTGATGATGCTCAGGTTCTTCCATCAATACTTCAACGGCAGCTTTCTGAGCAGCAGCAACTCCAGGTGGTTGGGAACCAGAAAGTAACCAAGAGCGTGAGTGATTAAGTGCGTGAGTCCTTGTCATCTCAGTACCGGCAAGTATACCACCTTGTACCCCTAGGGCTTTCGAGAATGAACCGGTTTCAAAATCAATACTTCCTTGAAGCCCAAAGTGATCTACTATTCCTGCACCTGTTTCACCTAACACTCCCTCGCCGTGACAATCGTCAACATATACCATAGCGCCATGTTCTTTAGCTAATTTATCAATCTCGTCTAATGGAGCAATATCCCCATCCATTGAAAATACACCATCTGTAATGATCAACTTGCGTTTTGCATCTTTGTTAGCTGCAAGTACTGCTTCCAATTCCCCCATATCATTGTGAGCGTAGACCGCCCTATTCGCTTTGGTTAGTCGAACACCATCAATAATTGAGCCGTGGTTCAACTCATCGCTAATTATTACATCATCCTTACCAGTAACAAGTGTAGGGATGAGACCGACGTTAACAGTATAACCGGCAGAGTAGATTAGGGCTGCCTCGACTTTCTTGAACTCAGCAACCTTTCTCTCAGCCTCCAAATGTATGTCCATCGTCCCCGCAATAGCCCTTACACTTCCACTACCGGCGCCATATTTTTTGGTTGCATCGATCATTGCATTCATCACTTTTGGATGAGTTGTGAGATTGAGATAATTATTTGCTGAGAGCATGATTGTTGGTTTACCATTCATATCACAGCGAGGCTGGTTTGGGCTTTCCAAGGTCGGTGGTTCCCAAAGCAGTGATTGATTAGATAACTCTCTGTATCGTTCTTCCATCCAACTCATATCGCCTGGCATGATTCCACCTAACTCAGTCCAAGTATTGGTACTTCATGGGGTTTTGTATTGCATTATCGATACATGAATCTCAAAAGGGAGTAGTAATTGGCAAGGTTATGCGCATCACCGGCGAGGTTAGCAGTGGACTTGGTAGAGCACATGTATTCATGGCTCAAAAGCACTATCAGGACCAGTTTCAATTATTGATGGGAACATCTGTTTGGCCAGGTACGCTCAATCTAAATGTATCAAATGATAATCTTAGAGATTACATTGCATTACGATTGAAATCTGGGATAGATACCTTGGATGCGTCCGGGGAATTAATCGATTCAGCCAAATCTATCGACATCAACCACATTCAAGCGCACAGAATTAGAGGCTTCTTGAGAGATGGGGTTTCTTTTGGGGGAGCTACCGCATTTCGAGCAAAATTTCATGCAAAGGATAACTCTGTAGAATGCGCAGTTTTAATCCCAGATTTGACTAGGCATTATGACGTAGTAGAGATTATATCGGCTAAATTCCTTCGAGAGCATTTTTCTCTTATCGATGGAGACGATGTATCGATAGAATTACTATGAATTATGTGGACTGTAAGGCAATTTCCCAATTATTGACCACTCATGGAATAGCATTGATTCCATTTCCAACTTCGAACCAGATTCCCATCTTGCAATCATAGTTCTTTCAGCATAATCATCGCTGGAAGGCGCAGTAAAACAATAACTGGCATCAGCAGACTCACTATGCTCGATACCCGGCCAAACCACATCCCACAATATCAACCACTCTGGTGGAGCCACACCAAAATCAACTGGTTCTTCTGGCCGATTCTTCGCATCGATAATTTGTTGTTCCGTTATAGTTCCATTTGACAAACTGAACAAAGCCATTGCAGTGCGCCTAACCTGATTCCAAAGAAAAGCCTCGCCAATTATTTCAAATCCAACCACTCTATTATTGACCACCCAAGGAGTGCAAGAGAAAATTTTCCGAATTGGATTTTTACCTTCCTCTAGCCTGGCAAAGTTAGTTGCATCATATGTGCCAACAAACAAATTTAGCCAATTATTGAATATTTCACCGGGATATTGCCAACCTTGCATACCCTCGAGACGGTAACGATACACTCTATTAGAGGCAATCCGAGGATTCCAATCCTGCGCAACCTCTTCAACATTCAGAAATGCAATGCTGTCAGGTAGCCTATCGTCTACCGCCCTGACCATTTTCCTTTCAGTAAGCGAATTCCAAAGACTCCTAGCAAGTGTTACCACTCCACCATTTCGTCGCACATTAACTCCAGCATCAGTGCGACTAGACAACACTAAGTTATGGCCGCTATTATCATCAAGCCATTTCAGTTTTCGAAATACTCGAATTAATTCCCCTTGAACAGTTGTTACATCTGGTTGGATTTGACTACCGTGGTAGTGTCTTCCGATATAGCCGATAGTAAATGCGAGGCGAACTCGCTCAGACATCATACCACTTATTCCTCAAGTAGTAAGGTTGATGCTTCTTCAGGAGAATAGCCCAGGCCACCAACTGACCACTTTATGGCTGATTTCAACCATGGCATAACTTGTGGATTAGATTTAGTTGGATCAACTACCTCTATGGCATCGACAAGATTTCTCGCCGCCATGTAAAGTCTGTCATCAATTGGAATTTCCGCAAGTTCTAATCTGCGAGCGTATCTTTCATACTCTTTGACCGCTTGAGGTATCCTGCGGCATTCAAGGGCAAAATCTGCGAAGTCTACAATGTATTCATCATTTTCTTCATCGAGATTCATCGCTTTCTTGTAAGCCATCATGATTTTTCCTCCTGGAATAACATCATCCTGTGCTTCGACATTAAGCATATTAGCAAATTCAGCATAAGTGTGATGTGCTGCGGCGACATCCTTGTTTGTTTTACAAATATCGTCAAGCATTTGTACGGCTCCTTCAAGGTCGCCTTCAGCAAATTTATCGATAGCAGGTTGTAGAATTTCCTCACTCATATGTGTCACTCCAGTAAATTGGGCGGAGAGGTTTGGGTTATTGAATGACTCGCTTGCATTCACTCATCATTACCGCTTGAAATAGAATCCTTAAGGTCACTCAATAGGTTAGATTGACTGTGCTTTTTGTGCATCTCGTTCAGCAACATTTTGCACTTATCCCAGTTTCGAATTGAATAGAAGCAATGCTTTGGATCTGGCCTAACAGTTCTGATTGTTCTTTGGTATGTAATGATGCCAACAAACGAACGGAGTAATGATTTCTTTGCTTTATCAGCGACAGTATCATCAGGGCTATCTGCAGAACCTGGCATGTTTACCGCCCCAGCCGCACCCATTGACTCATCGACTATTCCAACACCTGAATCGGTTAAAATTGAAACTGTAGCATATCCGAATATTGTCCCTACAGGTGTTCTTTCAACAATTACCTCTGAGATTCTATCGAACAGTATTCTTCGATGTGACCTAGACAGCAAAAAACTGTGTTCAAATATTACTGCATCAGAGGTAATTGCATAGTGGAAGCTGTTTTGGTAATAGAAGGTTAGAGCAAAAAACAGTCCAGTGTAAACAATTCCAAATAAGAAGAAGTTGTATTCAATCGCTATGAAATCACCCTTACCTTCACCAAACAAGTCTGTGATGAAGAAGATAAAGTCGTCAATCTGTATAATTAGTGGCGTGAACGAAACCAATAGCAGCCAAAGAGTCACCCACTTACCGGAAGTTGAAGTGTTTAACAATCGGTTCATCCAAGCTACGAATAGCATTACGAAGATGAAACTAAACGACATGCTGTCGCTTGTTGTGAGATCAATAAACCAGTAGATAAAAGCCATAATCCCTTCAGAATCAGCCCCTAGTGAATCAGCCCTGCCAAACATAAAATGTAGCCCTAAGACTAGAATTCCCAAACCATACATACTAACAAATGCAAACGTACTGGGTTTCTTTGTCAAGTGTATTTCTTCACCTTCAATTAGACGGAATTTATTGGCTAAATTTTCAGCATTTTTGAACTCCAATTCCTCACTGGCTTTGACATCATGTGTAGATTCTTCATCACTCATACTAGCCCCTCTATTACATCTTTAGTGTCTTATCCCAAATGAATGTTGCCCCGAAGCGACAACAATCAGTGCAGAATACCCCACGAATGTTCTGCATTGCCTCTAATCCAATTATAATCACTCAATTTGCGAACACCACTTTCGTCAGTAATTGATAGTGAGATTACTCTCAGAGGATACTCATTGTACGTGAAATTTGAAACTAAACCACCAATAGTCGGCTGCTCGAATGCCCAGTGGGCACGATCAATTGCTACAACATCAAGATTGATATGCACGGATTCTGTCCACATTTCAACCTTAAATCCGGGAAGATTACTTCCAGGATTAGCACCATGTTCGCCTTCTACTGTATCACTTGCATACTTCTCAACTCTCACTCTATCGAAAGGTATGCTTTTGCCGGAGACTGCATCATGGAACAAGCCTCCTTGCGATAGACTCATGTGACCCAAATCTCGCTTTCGCCATGGTTGATTGTCTCTTGAGGTAACCGTCATGCTCAGATGGGGTAAAAACCAATCAATATATGAGCCATCACTTAGGTGCAGCATGCCCCAATACCATGGCACTGAGGGCGCTTGAACACAGACTTTTTGGAAATAAGCGGTACCATTAATGTCTTCACCATCCAATTTACCAGACACCTTGCAGCCGTGCAGACGAAGAATATCATAACCCATTTCCATGGCGTAAGTAGCTGTCGCATGTCTTGCAGTAGACATTGCTTCATTCCACGGAGTCAAAGTAAATTGCATTGTTTTTGGCACATTATTATCTTCTGGAAATTCATCACTGTGCAAATTAAGCCAAAATTCACTCAGATCGCTTTTCAATCCCATTGACATGTCCTCTTCAGTGAGTGGCACTACCGCTCCACCACCTGCGCCAGAATCGGTGGGATTGTTTGGCCAGGAGGGGTGCTTATCATCAACCACTATCATTCGACATTTTCTTTTGATGTATGGCTCATACATGCGCTTGCCGTCAAACCACCATGCACAGACCATGCCATCTAGAGAGATACCTCCATCGTCATCAAATCCAGGTCGGCCTTTTGGAGTCCACTCAGTCCCACTTACCATGACTTTCGGATTGTCTTTTGTCGACCAAAGTACCATCAGTTGCTTACCGCTTGGGTTGCCATCATCATCATCAAGCATTAGCAACCACCACCACCAATCCCAAGTCAAGTGATGTAATGGTGGACGTTCTTGCAACTTCCACATCCTCGATAAATCGCCAGCAAATTTGGCCATCGAATGTTTCATTCAATTTCCTTCCCTTTGAACATAGCACCACCAATAAATAGTAACGCTGTGGCTTGAATCAATAATACCACTGTGGCAATAATCATCGACAAAAAGGGACTCATGTCACCGAGCCCAGGAGTTGCATAGAAATATTGAAGCGGGTCTGTTCCAATCAACTCTTCACGCTCGAAACCGAGGGAATCGGTAGTCTCAACTGAGAAGCCTGAGTAAATCAACAACGTCATATCGGGCCAAACAATCATACTTGCTGAGTCAACTATTATCAGAGCCCAACCAATTACTGAAAATCTCAAAATTGGAGATTCCGGCACGCCCATAGACAGCAGAGCCATACCTAATTCCCATGCAGCAAAAGGGATTGCTAGGATTATTCCATATCGCCACATAACTCCAAGGAAACAAAACAGCATGCCATAGACTAGAGTTGCCATCATAGCAGCAAACAGTATTGCTAGCCAAATGCCAAACTCAGAGAATCTAAATAACGAATCTCCCGGGCCAGCAAACCCAGTAACAATTGCAGAAATTAATGTTAAGATTATCAAGTAAGGCCATACTATACCTAAATAACCAATCACACGATAAAAGAATACTTCCGTTCTAGCAATTGGTTTTGTTAACATATAGTGCATTGTACCCGAAGACATCTCATCTCTGATCAACCCTGTAGCCATAAAAAGTGGGATAAATATGCTAATGATGAAAACAAAACCTAATTTTCCGATACCAAGAATTGACGCTCTGTGCAATGCTTCTTTGGCATATGCCTCGTCATCTGGATCTTCATCGACAAAATTATCTCGATCATATCTGAAATCACCAGTTAAACTAAGCGACAATTCAATGTCACAGTCTATGCCATTGTCGTTGGTATCTTTTTGGGAACTAGTTCGAGATTCTGTTCTACAATCGCCATCATCATCATAACCAACACTAACAGTTCTTGTCCCAGTTGGTGATTCATCCCAGTCAAAATCATCCTCATTTATCCATTTTTCTGGATCATCAGGAGGTATGGGTGGATCGAATAATCCAGGATGTGAAAGGGCAGAAAGCACATCTGTACCATACAAACGCTCTTGGCCATCGGGATATAAGTCTCCATCCGAATCCACAGAGTCCCCATCATTATCGATCGCTTCAAAATCTCTTTGCATCGCATCGACATAAAATAGCATCAGTAAACTGATTACCACTAGACCGGTGATTAGAACGACCCAAGTCGAAATTTTTGTTCGATATTGCCGCATTGTGAATTCAGTAATCGCAGAAGCTTTACGGTCTAACGCTCTAAAAATTGTATTAGTTTTGTCAGCCATCAATAACCACCTCCTCCAGTCAAGTAGCCAAGAATTGAAGCCAGATCGTCATCTGGATTATCGATTGATGTAACCTTGTGTTTCCCTTCGATTATTGCGCTTGGCAAATTACTATGAAAGTCTCCTAAGTTTCGTGTTTGGACGGTCAAAACCTCAGGATTTTGGAAAATGATTCCGTGTACCGCGTCAATATCAATCACGCTTTTTGCTAATTGTTTAGGAGACTCACAACCAATGTCGATTCGATGAGGTATATTGTCCATCTTTTCTCTAATGGCGTGTAGGTTACCAAGCGCTAGTAACCTTCCATGATGAAGAATTACTATTTGCTCTGTAATTCTCTCTATTTCTGTCAATATGTGACTACTGACAATTACTGTACGTCCCATTCGACCAAGTTCTCTAATTACGTTCATGATGGTAGTTCTGGCTAGCGGGTCACAACCTTGCAATGGCTCATCAAGAATGATTAATTCTGGATCATTAACCAAAGCGTGGGCAATCTTAGTTCTCTGCCTCATTCCTTTAGAAAATCTACCAATTTGTTTGTGTGCAACATCTAGCAGCCCGACGAAATCTAAGACTCGGTCTGCCTCTAATTTCGCTTCATCTCTAGTCAATCCGTTTAATCTAGCAAATGTCGCGATGAAATCATGAGCAGTCATCCAATCATACATTTTCTCACCCTCCGGGACGAAGCCAACCCTAGAATAAGGCGCCGGATTTTTCCATGGATTTGTACCAAATAACCTAACTTGCCCCGAACTTGGTTTCAATTTACCCATCAGGATTTTGAACAGCGTTGATTTTCCTGCTCCGTTCAAACCTAAGATACCTGTCACTCCACCTGAAAGAGCGAGAGTAATTCCGGTCAAAGCGTGTATCTTACCGTACGTTTTACTTACATTTTCAAGTAAAATTACTGGAGCCTTTTGTTCAGGTTGCCACTGTTTGGTTTCAGCTTGCCCTTCTTGATGGAAATCCGGCATCATTCTCTAGTCACCTCCATTGAAGCAACTCTAGATGATAGAATATACAAGAAAAATCCATTCATTAGTACTAATGAAGCAAATGACCATGTCCAAGAATATTGGTCATATGTTGTTTGAGTACCGATTAGAGCTTGGCCAACATGTGCCAAACAGTCATATGGTGAAAGTAGGTACATAATATCGCGCTCGAATAAATTTGAAACCAAAACTGCTAGTGTTTTACTGCCAAGGACGATAGCAACTAATCCGATACCTGGGAAGAACTTACCCCTCGATACGCTTGATAGACCAAGTCCTATACTGGTGTAGGTAATTACCAAAATAATACCACCAATGAATGCTGCTAAAAATAGTGGAAAGGTATCAATAATCCAAGCCCATCCACGACCCATAGCAATGATTTCTACAAAATAGTAAATCATCAATGTTAACAACACAACAAATGCTTGGATTATCGCAACTGAGATGTATTTCATCATTACATAATCAAATCTACTTATTGGTCTAGAGAAATACATTGCAGAAGTCCCGTGGTATCTATCCTCTGAAATAATCCCTCCAACAAGTAGAGCAGCCAAAATTGGGTAATACAGCATATTCCTCGGGAAAAACCCGAATACATGCCCGTACAAGTTATCCCGATTCACACCCCACATACTATGTAATTCGGGACTACCAATTAAGGCAGAAAGCAATGTAAGACCAACATCACCAAGTGAGGCGATAAATACCAATACAATGAATAATTTTGTTGGTAGTCCCCACGGACGATGCCCCTTCCTGAAAATTCCTAACACATGGTGACGTAATATTGCCCAATTCCTCATCCAGCGGGGATTGAGAGCGCCATTCCATGGTTTGTAAATTTGCTCAAAAACATAACCGACTGAAGCCTGATTACTACTGACTTGGGCTGTTCCTGACTCGTCTCCATCTCTAGAGCCCCAAGCCGCATCCATTCGCCCCTGCCCCGTTACCGGAGCATTTTCTGAGAAACTCTTTTCATCAGTCATTGAATCTACTGATTCAAGATTATCGTCACTCAAGAGCCTCCCCCCATATGGCTAGGTGCATCAACCTGCCTTGCTTGGACTGGACTACGCAAAAGATCTTTACTGGTTTTTACTTCATAACCAAGATTTTCCATAATCACAATGAACAAATCTTCTAAGGATGCCTCATATTCATGCATTCGGCGTATTTGTGAACCTACTTCTGCTGCACAGGATAAAATTTTGCTGGTCGTATCTTCGTCTTCATGCAAGACTCGCATTATTCTGCCCTCACGACGTACATCAAGACCAATTGAACTCATTTTTTCTTCTAATTTAGAGGCATTACCCCAAACATGAATTTCAATTTCACGATCGATATCTTTCAAATCATCTATTTTGCCTTGTGCTGCTAGTTTGCCTTTGTGCAAGAGAACCATCTGATCACATACTCTCTCGACATCATCCATCAAATGTGATGCCATCATTACTGACCGATTACCATTGTTAACCATGTTTTGTAGTGTTGAAATCATGAACTCTCTAGCTGTTGCATCCAATCCGTTTGATGGTTCATCGGCAATGATTAATTCTGGGTCATGGATTATGCTGCAAGCCAGTTTTGTCGCTTGTTTCATTCCAGTCGAAAAACTACCAATATTTCGATACCTTTGTTCACCTAATCCGACATATTGTAAGACTTCATGAGCTCTAGACATTGCCACAACCGGATTCATGCCTAATAGTTCCCCAGAGTATTTGACTTGGTATATTGCTTCCATATCAGGGTTAAGGGCATCATATTCAGGCATGTAGCCAATCCTAGAACGAATTGCTGCACCCTCGGTCCTTATGTCGTGGCCAAGAACCGTCCCCTCACCCGATGTGGCTTGAATCAAACCAAGTATAGTTTTCAAGAAAGTGGATTTCCCTGCGCCATTGGGACCCAATAATCCTGTAGCCCCTTTTCTCACCTTTAGATTGAGATTTTCAAGGGCTACATGAGGTCCGTAAGACTTGGATAAATCCGTTGTCTCGATGATGTACTCATTGTCCGACATGGTTTACCCAAACTGATGAGGTGGCAGACATCCTTTGAATGCTACGCATAAATGAACGATTCATTCGCCTTCCTTTATCCCGTCCCGGGTTTTTATTGCGACACCTTTCTGCATTGATGACAAATCGTCAGCAGTGGATACTGAAACGCCATGACCGATTAGCTCTCCGGACTGATTACAGATCAAACAAGGTTCTCCGGGGCGCAACCATGGATCACTAGCGATAGTAAATCCGTGGAAGACATTGCGACCTTTTCTAACAAAAGGTTCAGCATCATCATCAACCACTACAACTGCAAGTCCTTCACCACAATATGGAGATATTGCGGTTTTATTGAACCCATTTGGTAATTCCCTTCTTCTTCGCGCAAATAATTCAGTTGCTCCGGCGTTATTTAGCGACATTCCTCCATCACCTAAACGGAAACTTGCGAGATGCTTACCACTTGCTGAAAGAACGTTCTTTATCCTCCCATATTTATTGACAACAAACTTCATGGTTGATGACATTTCTATAGCAATTTCTTGACTTAAATTAAAGAGTACACAAAATTTGTCAGCAGCCTTCAGCCGATTGAGATTTAATTGACTTTGATTGAATAATTCTTGGTCAGTAATCGTAATCTTTCCTTCTATTAATTCGACACCTATGTTTGAATCATACCCTGTTAGGCTGTTAAATACTAGAGTTTCAAAGTTATCTGAACGCAAGTTAATTGGAATTATTGACCTACCTGAAAGTCCAAACAGTTCCAATTCCTGAGCGATTTTTACATTATCAAATTTATTTTTCCAAATCCAGTCTGGCCCTTCAATGTGACAGAATGGATTCAAGTCTTCTAAAGCATAAGGAACTAAACCAATTGGGGTATTAATCATGATTTCTAAGCCTGGTACAAACTGAAGTATCTTGGCCACAACAGTATCACATTTGTCTCTCCAAGGACCTGACTGTCCATAGAAAATTATTACTGAATCATCCCCCAATCCACCGGAAGTTCTTGGATGCCAGCGATCGAGTAGCAAATTTCTGGCAGCAATAATATGTGGTCTGCTAAATGTATCGGCTCCTGCCCATTGCTCACCACCTTTACGGGGTGTAAGTTGTGAATCTAAAATCCAATTCCATCCATCTTCAAAACCTCCATGATTAGCGATTTCTTGCGACGAGGTGATCTCGTTCAGAGGAAAATCACCTTTACTCAATCGGATATAATCGGCAGTGGCAGGATTGGTTGTCAACCACAAATATGCATCTCTTAAGGCTGGGTGCTGATGACTTCTTTGTTCGACTAGGCGCCAAATGTTACCATCTCTAACCGCTTGGCGACAACGTGCTAACTCCGCTAGCGTTATTTCTAGATTGTATTTTGAAAGTAGTTCCATTCTTTCTTGCTTATCCAACTTTTTTACCTCGTCTGGAGTCACCGACATGATGCAAGGCATCATAATTGGCCATTCGTGCATGCCCTCCAGTTTTTCTGTTCCCCAGGGAGTTAGAATCCTTCCATCTCTAGCAAAAAGAGCGTATGCTGCTGAATCAAATAAGTCTGCACCAAGTGCAATTGACATTGGGAATAGCATCGGGTGCCCACAACCAAACATGTGTACTGGCCGATTAGATGGCAAAAACGGGAGTGTCGATAGCATAATTTTAGCATATTCTCGGTATCGATGCTGTTCCATTACTGGCACGATACCCCCAATTGGATGTACTGAAAAATCAAACTTACCCATTTCAGTGGCAGATTTTTGCCTCAAATCAGAAAACAGGCCGCCTTGTATAGGACCATTTAGCATGACTCCTTGAGCCATATCAATAGAAACCTGAGAACGCTGCAACGTTTCATCTACTGCTGAGGCAACTTCCGAATGCTTCATATCTGGTCTTGAAAAAACATCTAGCATTGTTGCGATATCAACCCCAATTGAGCGTTGAAAGTCAACTATTTCTTCAACACCCACTTCGACATCACCATATACGTAAGATTGGAAAGTACCAGAATCGGTCATAATCACTCCCGGATAATCTAGTAATTCGTGCACTCCATCGGTTTGCGCTTTGTCTTTCAATTGTTGGTGTTTCCATATTATGTATGAATTGGTAATTAGCGCTCCAATACCATACCTATCCCACATTTCTCTAGGTTCAATTGTTCGTATATTTGGGTTGATTACCGGAAGCAATGTTGGTGTATCTAATATTCCGTGTTTGGTATGCAATCTACCTAATCTAGCACGACCATCTCGAGCATGAATTTCGAACAATCCCTCATCGCCTTCCCGGCATGGCTGGGGGTTGTCTCTAGGTTGGTCTGACCATACAGGCATGAGCGTTGCTGAAACAATTGTGATTTGAATTCATCCGTTAGAAATAGATTAAACTGTTTAAACAAACTCTACGTTACCATGAGCGAGGATAAATTCTCTTCCAAGTTCGTCAAATGTGTCGAGTAGTTTACTAGAATACCTGATGATATTGATTTCAGCGTCGGCCTCTAAGTCGGCTTTTATTCCATCTAGAGTTCCCGGCGCAGCACCACATGACAAGCATGCACCTGTCAAGTCAAGGACAAAATCAATCACCGGTTTGTCATCATTTTCTAAGGACTCAAAGGATTCTACCTGAATTCCGCCACCGTGACCATCCAAAGCGGCTCTTACACTGCCCAATCTGGCTAGTAAAGCCGGAATAATTTCATTAGTTTCAAGTAGTATATGTAATGACTTTTTCCGAAGTTTTGCATCAAGAATCGGGTCAGCGGTCTCGGCAATTCTCTTATTGGCTTCATCATCGATAGATCGTTGAGCCTCTGCTGCATATTTGGCAACAAGGTCATCATCAGTCATGGTGGTTGGTAAGTGCCTTAGTTTTTGATTCTTTGCTAAATTTAGGGGACCCTAAAAATGCAATACTGCGCCACAATTTTTTACACTCATTGATAAAGGTGAATCATATGGATTTGGTTGGTGAGACTTTGTCAGAGTTAGTACTAGACATCAAAGAACTTCATGTTTCTGTTGATGGCAATGAAATTATCAAAGGTATCAACTTGAAAATAAAACCTGGCGAAATTCACGCCATCATGGGTCGCAATGGTGCAGGAAAATCTACACTTGCCCACGTCTTGATGGGTCATCCAGCATATGAAATCACTAGCGGAGAAATATTTTACTTAGGCAAATCAATCGATGAATATGATGTATTTGAACGTGCAAGAGCAGGTATGTTCCTATCGTTTCAGTATCCTCCTTCAATACCGGGTGTACAGGTCGGAAACTTCTTGAAAAAATCGGTAAATAACGTCCGTGAAGAGAATGTTAAGGCAAGAGAATTCCGTAAAGAGCTGAATTCTGCGATGGAAAAACTCGAAATGGATCGTGGTTTCCTCTCTAGATACGTAAATGATGGATTCAGTGGTGGAGAAAAAAAGCGCCTTGAAATGCTCCAAATGATGCTGTTGAAACCTAACCTCGCCCTACTAGATGAAACGGATTCAGGGCTTGATATCGATGCATTGCGATTGGTCGCAAAAGGCATTAATGAGACTGCAGCAGACACTGGATTCTTAGTTATCACACACTATCAGCGTTTGCTTGATTTGGTTAAGCCGGATTACGTCCATGCAATGATTGATGGGAAATTTGTCAAATCTGGCGGGCCCGAGTTAGCACTAGAATTAGAAGACAGAGGCTATGATTGGTTGGAGGCATAAAAATGAGTGATGAAGCAATCAATGCTGTAGGCGAATATAAATACGGTTTCCATGACCCTGAAAACGCAACCATCAGATTTGACAAAGGATTATCTGAACAAGTTGTGAGAGACATTTCTGAACTCAAAGGGGAGCCAGAATGGATGACAGAAATCAGAGTTAAGGCATATCACCATTTTGAGGAGAGACCGATGCCTGATTGGGGCAACTGCAACATGCTAGAATCAATAAAATTTGATGATGTCACCTATTTCCTACGTTCCTCTAAACAAACTGAGAAGAATTGGGATGATGTTCCTGATGACATCAAGAACACCTTTGACAGACTGGGCATTCCAGAAGCAGAACAGAAATGGCTTGGCGGAGTAACTGCGCAGTATGAATCCGAGGCAGTATATCATTCAATAAGAGAAGATTTGGAAGAGCAAGGAGTAATATTCCTTGACATGGATTCTGGACTGAAAGAATACCCTGATTTGATTAAGAAATACTTTTGTACTGTGATTCCATACGCCGACAATAAATTTTCAGCGCTCAACACAGCAGTATGGAGCGGTGGCTCGTTCATCTATGTGCCAAAAGGTGTACATGTTGAAATGCCAGTGCAAGCCTACTTTAGAATTAATGCAAAGAACATGGGTCAATTTGAGAGAACCCTAATCATTGCTGATGAAGGGAGTAGCATCCATTACGTCGAAGGTTGCACTGCTCCGACATATTCTACCGACTCCCTTCACTCTGCCGTGGTTGAATTAATCGCCATGGAAGGTGCAAAAATACGATACTCAACAGTACAAAACTGGTCTGCGAATGTCTACAATCTTGTCACTAAAAGAGGCATTGCTCACAAGAACGCAGTTGTCGAATGGGTTGACGGAAACATTGGCTCAAAATTAACCATGAAGTATCCTGCTGTAATACTCAAAGGTGAAGGAGCCCATGCAGAGATTATCTCTGTAGCTTATGCTGGAGAAGGTCAGCACCAAGATGCTGGAGCGAAGGTTCACCACTTGGCGCCCAATACTACATCTAACATCTTATCGAAATCAATTTCCAAGAACGGCGGCAGGTCATCATATCGTGGGTTACTAAAGGTCAATCCGAAAGCTCACGGTTGTCGCTCGAAAGTGGTTTGTGATGCCTTGATGCTCGATGCAGATTCCCGCTCTGACACCTATCCTACCATGGAGGTTGGAAACTCTTCTGCAGATTTGGAACATGAAGCAAGTGTGTCAAAAATTTCTGGCGACCAATTATTCTACCTCATGAGTCGAGGATTTAGTGAAGAAGAAGCAATGGGCTTGATTGTTAATGGATTCTTTGAACCATTCACCAGAGAGTTACCGATGGAATACGCAGTTGAGCTAAACAAACTACTCGAACTTGAGATGGAAGGTGCCATTGGATGACCTATCTTGAGATACCGATTCCTAATAGGTCTGAGCACCTTTGGCGATATACCCCCTGGAAGAAAATTCACCCAACTAAGGTAGACGCCATACCCGAAATAAAACCGGCCACTGTGATGGTTAATGGTAAATTATCCAAGTCAGATAGTATTGCTGAAATACCACACAGTCAAGAAATCTCTCGAGCATTTCTTCTAGAATCTAACAATACTAAACACAGCATCAATATCGAAAATGGAACGGAAGAATATGAAATCAATGTCAACGGTGAAAGTGAAATGGAATCGTGCCACCTTCACTTCAATGTTCGATCATCAGGCAACGTATGCTTACGCCTGTCTGGTAACTCAAAATGGTTCGGAATATCAATTACCGCTGTCTTACACAAAAACGTAACTTTTTCGTTTGCTTTAATCAATGATTTGGATGAACAGTGTACTTTAGTGCGATGCGAAGATTGGGACATACTACGAGATTCCTCACTAGAATACGGAGAATTGTCAACCGGGGCAAACAGAATAAAAAGCGATATTAGGACCTATTTGAAAGGGACAAACTCCGCACTTACACAAAATATTGCGGTTAACTGTGATGCAGGTAGAGTTGACGATCATCATATCGAAATCCATCATTTGAGCCCTCATACAAATTCCTCATTGTGCGTTAATTCTGCATGTGCCAACAAAGGGCATGCGATTGGTACTGGATTACTCATCATCGAAGAGAATTGTGATGGTTCAGATGCTGGCCAGGTATTCAAGAATCTACTTCTATCAGAGAATGCCAAAGCCGAAGCAATTCCAGAATTGGAAGTTCTTTCCGACGATGTAAGTGCAGCCCATGGGGCCGCTTCATCATCGGTTGACCCTGAGCAAATTCACTACCTAATGGCTAGAGGTTTTAGTCCAGAAGATGCTAAAACAGAAATTCTTGAAGGTTTTTTAATCAGCAGTTTCGCTAAACTCAGTAATGAGAAAACACGACAATTTTTGATGGAAGGGTTGACAGTCAAAGCAGATTAGCCAGGTGAAAACATGCGAGATGAATTCCCTATACTCCAGCGCGAAATCAATGGATATCCGCTAGTTTACCTAGATAATGCGGCCACGACACAAAAGCCGAATTCTGTCATTGATGCAATGAATGATTACTATTCAAACTCTAATGCGAATGTACACAGAGCAGTTCATACTCTAGCTGGCGAGGCTACTGAAGGTTATGAATCGTGTCGTACAGCACTCAAGGCAAGATTCAATGCAGATAAAGCAATCATCACTAGCGGGACTACGGAAGCAATCAATTTAGTTGCCCATGCTTGGGGTCGAGCTAACCTTTCAGATGGTGATGCAATTATACTCACTGAAATGGAACACCATTCCGATATTGTACCATGGCAAATGTTAGCACAAGAAATGAACATCGAATTGAGATATGTCCCTGTGCAAAAAGACTTGACATTAGACATGGATTTGTTTGAGGCTGCCATTGATGGTGCAAAATTAGTGTGTGTGGTTCACATATCTAACGTACTTGGAGTATGTAACCCAGTTGCTGATATCGTTAGAATTGCCAAATCAAATGGCGCCCGGGTCCTACTAGATGCGGCTCAAAGTGCTCCGCACCAAGATATTGACTTCAAGGAACTTGGAGCTGACTTTATGGCATTTTCTGCCCACAAAATGTGTGGCCCGACTGGTATTGGGACGCTACTTGTAGGTGATGATGCGTTTTCGGAAATGCAACCGTTTATGGGTGGAGGGGACATGATCGAAACAGTTACCATCCGGGGTTCTACATATCAGGAAAATGAGCAGAAATTCGAGGCTGGAACGCCAAGGATTGCTGAAGCAATCGGCTGGACAGAGGCGATTAAATGGCTAAATGGCATAGATATCAAATCTGAGCATGAAAGAATTTTGCAGTCTGCTCGCTGGTTGGCAGGGCAACTAAGAGATATGGGGATGACGGTGTATGGCAGACATGATGATAATGACGCAGCAGTTGTTTCATTTCTTCATCCAACCATGAATAGTGAGGACTTAGCACATCTTCTAGATGCCAGAGGATTTGCTGTAAGAACCGGACACCACTGCGCTCAGCCACTACTCGAAAGATTACAAATTACTGGGACTGTCCGAGTCTCCCTGTACTTTTACAACACTCATGAAGAAGTAATTTCATTTGTCAAATATCTATCTGAAATTTTGGAGAGGTTCGCATGAATTACTCCGCCGAACTTTCTGAACTAATAGAAGAATTCCAAGCAATTGATGATAAAATGGAACGTCTCGAAATGGTTTTCGATTTGGCTGACGAAGTTAATTTACTGCCACTTGAGGATTGGAATGATGCAACAAGAGTACATGGCTGCCAGTCGGAAGCACATGTGAAAGTTGGTTTGGTTGATTCAAATGTTGCCTTTCAAGCCGGAGCAGATTCAAAACTAGTTCAGGGATTGATGGGTATCCTAACAATGGCGATTCACGGTAACAATGCCGATGATGTATTAGCGTTAACTCCAGATTTTGCCGCTGAAATGGGAATCTTAAACTCCTTATCGCCAAGTAGGTCAAACGGATTTCGGAATATGTTTGATAAAGTTATGAAAGAGATTAAGCAACAAATGTAGGTGAGATAATGACAGACAAAGCCACCGTATTACAACATTTAGATGAAGTGGAAGATCCTGAACTAGAGATTTCAATAGTCGAATTAGGATTAGTTTATGATGTGAGAATCGAAGAAAAATCCGGACAAACTCACGCTGAAATAGACATGACACTAACCAGCCCGGGCTGCCCTGCTGCAGCTGAAATCATGGCTGCTACACACCGTGCCGCTCTGACAACCGACGGCATAGAAACAGTGCATGTGAATCTAGTTTGGTCACCAAGATGGGATCCAAAGATTCACGCTTCCGAAGATGCGAGAATGGACATGGGAATTTGGGACTAACGCTTAACGACAATGGTAAGTAAATCTCCATCCTTCAATAAATGATCTAGGCCTACTCGTTGCCAATCAAATTTAGCACTGGGCCCCTTGACTCTACCGAAGCGAAACTTCCTGACAAAATCACGATGTAATTTGTTACAGATATTTTCGACTGTTGAATCGTCCTTGACGATTAATGGCTCTTCTAGGTCTGCTTCTTGACCTTGAGGTTTCAAAAATACTCTCATAAACCCAAGATTATCATAGATAAAATCCTTCAACTCTTCAAGCCCAATATCTTTGAACGCTGAAATCCTCATGACTGGCCATTCCTCTGGTAATGCTTTAGTGGCCTTGACAATTTCATTCTCTGTTGCTATGTCAATCTTATTTATTGCAATAACTGCCTTTTCATAAACACGATTACCTGCCAAACAATCGACAATTTGTTCTGCTGTAGCGTTCTCTCTTAGCGTAACAACTGCCGAGGTATAACCAAAAGACCGAATTATTTCACCGATATCTGCATCGGTCAAGTGCGTCTGTTCAACAGTAGTACGTACATCGATCCCACCTTTCTCGACTCGCTTGATAAAGACTGGTGGTTTTGTTTCATTCAATCTCAAACCTGCATTATGTAATTCTTTGTGGAGTACATTGAAATGACCATCTTGGAATGGATCTACAATGAACAACGTCATATCAGCACTGCGAATTACGTTGAGAATTTCTCGCCCTCTACCCTTTCCTTCTGAAGCACCCTTGATTAATCCCGGCAAATCTAAAATCTGAATTTTTGCACCACGATGTTCCATGACGCCAGGAATGCAAGTCAGTGTGGTGAAAGCGTAACCTCCAGCCTCAGAGTGTGCGTCGGTGACCTTTGAAATCAATGTAGATTTACCGACCGAGGGGAATCCAACTAATGCGACGGTGGCATCGCCGGATTTTCTTACTTCGAAACCTTTGCCGCCCCCGCTAGCTTTAGAGTGGGCCGCAGCCTTTTCTTCCTTCAATTTTAACTGAGCAATCTTGGCTTTTAGTTTACCAATATGGGCGTTAGTGGCCTTATTTTTCTGAGTTTTATCTATCTCAGCGCGAATCAATTCGATTTGCTCCTTGATAGTTGCCATATGGACCCCTAACCATGGCTGAATATCGGTTACTCTTGAAATCTATTGTACTTCAAAGACAATAGTGAGTAATTATCAGTATCAATTCAATCGATTGAAACTACCATCTGCATTCATTTGCCACCTAACACCGTCTGCTTGGATGTAAATTGTGTGACCCGTAGACTGGTCATACTGGCCGCCGGGAGGTAATCCTGTGTAGTCAGCGACTGTCGTTGGCTGCATTGGTGCAACTGGTTGTGGTGCGGTAGGTGCTTGGGCTACTGGTTGAACTGGTTGAAATGATTGTGTTGGTTGTTGACCAACTGGTTGCATAGGCTGTTGTACGGCTGGTTGTACCGGCTGTTGATTCATCTGTTGTGGCTGAGCATATTGCTGCTGCATTACTGGCACTGATGGTTGCTGATACCCAGTTTGATTCGGCATCATTGCGGCTTGGCCCCCCCATGTTTGTTGTGAGAAATCCTTGCCATTTTGATTGCCGCCTCGGCCGCGGGCAACAATAAATCCAACTACTGCTGCAATCGCTAACACACCAACTGTCCCACCGACAATTAATCCGGTATTGGATGATTTAGAATCTGAATCTGAATTGTCCTCATTACCATTGTTGGTAGCATCACCGTTATCATCATCAGGTATGTTCTGAGCAGAAGTGTCAGTTCCATCATGTTGGGTTGTATCGCCTGTTGAAACGGAGGATTGACCTGCCACTTCTGCTGTGCCATCAAGAGTAGATGACTCGGTAACGAATGCTACTGATGCTGCATGGGCAATTCCACCGTCAAGGCTAACAACATTTAATTGAACCGTATATTCATTTCTTGGAATATTTTCATCGACTGAGAATGTGACGGTAAATGGCAAATCGCCGTTACTATCGATTGTACCCCAAGAGATAACTGCGCTTTCAAGAAGGGCCTCATTATATGGTTCTACAAGCACATCAAGTACCCCGCCTAATGACAAATCAAGACCATTGTGCGCATTTATTACACCTGATATTGACATTTGTCCATTGGTAATCAACTGCTCTCGGTTTTCGATATCAAGTGAAAATTCTGGCAATGTAGAGATACTAATTGTCAACTCATCTGATCGAACCGTATCACCAGAAGTTCCTGTTACCACTACTGTATAATCGCCGCCAGAAAGATTGGCTGGAACTGTCAAAGTTAGTACTGCCATAAATGGAGCAGATCCTCTAGCAAAGTCCAGTTCTGCAGTAACTCCGTTTGGTACTGTTACTCCAACTGTCACATCAGCACCAAAACCATTGACTGGTTCTATGAAAATTGGAGTTGGTACAACCCATTCAACACCACCTGGCAGAACAATCCAAGGGTCTAGTGTCAATATTTCAAAATCAGGGTCATTATCAACAGTAAAAGGTACAACTACTGGTCGTTCCATATTGTTATACGTTCCAGTAATAGTTAGTTCGTATTCACCACTTGAAAGGTTCATGGTATCAACTACTACTGCACCTAACTCATCAATACTCAACATCTGGTCGACACTGAGCAAGGCCGCATTAGCTGAGTTAATAGAACCAGAAATATTCACCATCGAGTCAAACTCGTTGAACCCTACAACATTAATCCAAGCGGCAAATGGTAAGCCCATTCTTGCAATATTATCTGGCACACTTGGCAAGATTGTGAAATCCGGTGTTGCCCAATCATTGTTACCTTCTCTACCGGCAAAAACTTGTATTCCATTGGCTGATACTGTTGTTTGGTCAACAGTAAAGGATTCTTGACCTATGTGCTGGTAGTTTAGTGGAAGGGCACCCGAGCCATCCAATTGCTCAGAAAATAATTCACAGTCACCCAACTCTACTGAGAGACTTATTGTTCCTTGACCTACTGCTGATTCACTCCATACTTTGCCCTCAGTGATTGGGAAGTTGAATTGGTTCATACCTTCATTATATGTCAAATCCGAACTTATTACGGTTTTTTGGTTGACATCAGCGCCATTTGGAATACAACCTAGATCTATTCCCCCGCCGCCAAAGTCACCGCCTCCAGAGCCATCGCCACCGCCATTGCCAGAGCCGTCACCGCCACCATTTTGACTATCACTGCAGCCAAGGAAATCTACAGATTCCCCAAAAGGTGTATCTGGACAAGTGTCATCAGCATCGATGACACCGTCGGCGTCTGCATCAGCATCGCCACCGTCGCCACTGCCATCATCGTCAGGGCAACCATCGCTATCAGCGTCATTTTGGGCATTGGATGGCTCATTTGGACAAGCATCATTTGAATCAGGAATACCATCACCATCGGTATCGTCATTACCGCCGCCATTTCCACCACCATCATCGACTGGACAACCAAATGCGTCGACTTCAGTCCCTAGTGTAGTTCCTGGACAATCATCAAACCAATTTTCAACTCCATCACAATCATCATCCGGCTCCCCATCAACAGTACAACTTCTACCAGATGTGCTCATTGCCATGAAATCACTGCTAGTTTCAATGACATTGGATGCTGTAATATTCTCATGAATTAGTAAAAGTGTATCTTTTGCATAGCATGCTACACCTGATTCCTCATCGATGGTTTTGGTCTCCATGCCCATTATACTCATGGTTAGAGTTGCTTTGCCTTCAATGCTAACTCGGTAGCATTCTTTGCCTGCGACAGTATCAACTCCGGTCACCTCCATTTGATGATATTCCTCATAAGTTATGCCAAAGAATGTTGGCATGGTTACTGAGAAGTTCCAATAATCTCCTGTAGTCCAAACAGGTGCAGTTTGCAGGTTTGTTGTTGATGCTTGAGCAAATTGATATGATGATAATGAGGAAGTATACATGTTGTTCCCTCTCGCGTCATATACCTCGCTGGCAACATTCCAACCAATTTCTGGAGAATACCAATTCACAACATATCCTGCATCAATTTCTAGAACATAAGCGCCGCCTCCAGCCTCAGTCATTGTTGCATTGATTGAGACACTGTAAACTCCACCAACGTCAGTCTCTTCCTCATCGAGAAAAATAGTGTCTCGAGTTTTTGCTGGATTGCTAGATCCCCGGTGGGTATTTTCTTCATCCCAAACCGACATTGAAACACCATCTCCAGATGCATGTGATAGGGTTAGCAATAGTGTCTGGCCCGGCTCTAACCATACAGAGAACCAATCATGTTTATCATCCCACATGTCCACGGTTCCCCGTACAACGTCACCAGGATATGCCTCTTGACCAGTTGTATTGCTGTCATTTGGTTCTTGCTCTGAAATAACCTCGACACCTGAACTTTCTGCAGAATAGGTATTGAACTCGTCATCCAATTCAGAATAATCTGTATCAATCAATAGCGGTTGAAGACTTGCTAGTAATAATATCCACAATACTGCGAATCGCATGTGTTAATGTGTGGAAGTTGATTTATAGTTATTTAGTAACATAGATGTGACTCCACTCACAGAACAAAAACCAGTAACACACAGTTAGTAACAACAATGTTACCGTTTGATTAAATAGAACCCGCTAGAAATGAATCACATAGGAAAGTGTTTTGATGTCAGAAGAGTGTAATCCGACCTTTGCTAAAGTTGATGCTGTTTTAGATTTATTAACCAAATCAAAATCGTTACACATCCTGTTAGTACTTGATCAAAAGGATTCTCCTTTAAGATTCTCTCAAATAAAATCCGCAGTTAACTCCTCTTCAACGACAGTATCGCGTAGGCTGAAAGAACTAGAAGATGATGCGTTAATCATCAGGATAAATCTTGACGATGACAATAAAATTGCTTACACGCTATCTGAAGACGGAAAATTACTCAGCCCAATCATGAAGTCACTATTTGATTGGTCGGATAATCGCTAAACAAGTTAGCGATTCTAATCTATCTGTTCTATTCCGATGACATCAAAACAGACGGGCTACTGGTGTGTAACATGGGGATAGAGACTGTTCTACTGATAGTCAATGAAAAATCCTTAGAACAAATCCTAAATTCAGAATGGAATGAACTATACAAACTGATGGATAAGGGAAATATGCGGCACATAAGGCCAGAGAAAATACCACGCTTAAACCGAACTTTTGATATCGACTGTGAGGCTGATTTGTTAGATTGGATGGAATCTATTGGCGAGCAAGAAGGAACTGTAAAACAGGTTTTATTGTCAATTAAAGACGGTGAAGAAGGACTATTACAATTCATGCAGTTTGCTAGCCCTGGCCACTGGGAATGTTGGGAGGCTAGAACTTATCTCTATCTTGATGTAGCATTGAGGAGGGAAATTGAAGACAGGAAAGACCTCTATTCCGAACAGACTTGGCAAGATGTCGTAAGGAGATTGACGAATTTGCCCGAGGAAGAGTTTGCTGAAGAAGTCTGCATAGATTGGATGGATCGTAGAAAGCAGCTTGGTGAGACTTTAGATGAGAAAGAAGATCCAAAAATCATCCCAACATATGAGGCCCACTCAAGAAATTCAAAATTATTGGTTCATGCAATTACCGAATGGAACAATAATGCTGATTGCATTGGCATTATTGGTAGAGAACACCTCGAAGCATCTCAATGGGGTCATGGAGATAATAACTTGACTAATTATCTGCGTAAGTAAATACGACGGTTTCAAAAATAAGCGCCGATAGCCAGCATCATGGCAGATGACGACAAAGAAGTTTCAACTGAGTCAACTGACGATGAAATCCCGGTTATCGAAGAAGGAACTGAAACCTTTGAGGTCGAAGTTGAAGAAGCAAGAGACCCTCTAGAAATTGCTTTAGAGAGGGCAGAAAAAGCGGAAAAAGAAATCGCTTACAAGGATGCAGAAATCCAAAATGTGAGAAAAAGATTCCTCTCTGAAAAAGCGGAACTAATTCAATATGGTAGCATGGGTTTAGCAAGAAAAATGTTGTCAGTACTGGCTGATGTTGACCGTGCATTGAACAACATTGACGATGATGATCAAACCCCAGTTGCCCAAGGATTGCGGTTACTAAGAAACAAAATGTGGCACGAACTATCTGGCGATGGAATTGCTGAAATAGAGGCAAAAGGAAACAAATTTGACCCAGCAAAGATGGAGGCAATTACCACCATTCCCGCATCAGATGATTTCCCAAGTGGTGTTGTTGTAGATGTAATCGAAGCAGGCTACACGTACAAGCAAAAGGTCTTGATTGCGGCAAGAGTTGTTGTTGCATCTGAAGATTAACCTACGTTAACCCCTGAAACCATTGTTGAAAGGCGGTATATTGCATCGTTATCGATCAACCAATTTATCACTGATTTAGGCAGTGTTGCTGATAGTACTTCCTTCACTGCATCATCATCATAGACTGTTGAGAGCATTAGTAGTGTCTGCCTAACTCGCCAACCTTCGAAATTTTCCCTGTTTGATAATTCTACAAATTCGACCATGAAGTCACTCTTTTCATACAATTCTTTGGTTGCTTCATCAGATGTTACTAGCACGCCATTGCCATGGTAATCAGTAGCATGTTTAACCCAATTAGGTGGGTCATTAATATCATTAATTCCGACAATTTTTGCTGATTTGTCTTGTTCGACTAGCCATGAATTTAGCATTTCTGTACGCTCTTCAAGATTCCAAGGATTATTTGACTCCCAACCTTTTGATGCAGAGCCTATGGCGATTATTACCTCACTATCTCCCGCCAAGTCAAAAGCACGGTTTAACAAGAATTCATGGCCCTTGTGGAATGGTTGAAATCTCCCAAGTACGATATACCGGCTCATTTGCCCACCTCAAAAGTAACTTTCCACATCTACTTGTCGAATTTCATGACCATGTTCCCTAAAGCATTCGAGCATTCTTTTACATCCTTCAACCATTTCCTGTTTCGTTGTCTCGCCCATTGAACCTACTCTGAACATTTTACCTTTCAGATGGTCTTGAGCCCCAATAACTTGTGTCTGATATTTTTCTTTCAAATCTGAACGCCACACGTCATCTATTCCCTCAGGATACATAACTGCAGTTACCGTTGAACTTCGCTGAGATACATCTGCCAAAAGTTCGAATCCAAGGTCAAGAAATAAATTCTGAACACCTATGGCTAAATTTTGACATCTATTCCAACGATTTTCTAGTCCTTCATCCTTGAGTATCTTCAACGATTCGGACCAACCCATCGCGAGATTAATCGCCGGAGTCCAAGGCGTCTGGTCATCATCACCCTTCTTGTAAGCCGAGATAAAATCGAGATAAAATAAAGCATTAACATCTTCTTGCTCCTTGATGGCTTTACAGCGTTCGTA
>VMHT01098025.1_pt1 | contig 74296 bp, 52 predicted proteins | sample 4693611 | NCBI WGS metagenome assembly VMHT01 (sample SAMN12280063, study PRJNA550983) | marine metagenome | isolation source: seawater sampled from same location over 5 years 0.02-0.2 micron viral filtrate | place: USA: collected off the coast of southern California halfway between the port... ...
AAGAAGATCCTACTATGTATGACGATCATGATGGGGATGGATTACCTAACTATTCAGATCCTGAATATAGAAATTTAAATGACCAAGGAAAAGCTATAGCTAATACGCAAGCTGCGCAAAAAGCTAAAGAGCAACCTAAAGCGTCTGTCAGTAAGAGAGAAGTTAAAAACTACGAAGCTTACGGTAAAACTTACGATAAGGTAGAAAACGCTATGACTGACTCTGGATACAAAGCAGGTAAACGTGCTGAAGATCAGGGAGCAAAAGGAATATCAGGACAACAAAATCAAGTAGGAGATTCTGGTGTATATGGAGAAGCTTCTATGAACACAGAAGCAGGACGAAAAGATTTCTTTGATAGAAATAAAACTATGCTAGGAGAGATGGGTGTTAATTCTTGGGAAGAATGGAACCCCAAAGAAATGGCAGGAGAGTTCCAAAAAACATTTAATAGCAAGCTTTCTGATCGATGGGATAACGATGAACAGTTTAGAACTGAGATGGAAAATAAAGGAGTTTCTAGGGACGATTACATGTCTACTGGATTTAGTGGTGAAAAAGGAACAGCTAGTGCTCAAGATGATTTATTTGGAGAGTATTCTTATAGTAGAACATCTGAAGACTTTATGAATGATCCTGCAGCAGAAGATCTTGATGCTGATGAAGAAGACGACTTTGAAGTAGAAGAAGTCACATTAGATCCTACTGATTCAACTCCTGATAAAGGAGAGCCTAATAAGCCAGGTAAAAAAGGTATGGATTTAACAACAGCTGCACAATTTTTACCATCAATGATGGCATTAGGTGATAAGCCTGATTATATGGATGAAGCAGATCCTCTTGTAGCTAATGCTGTAGTAGCATCTGAAGTTGGAAAAATGAATTTAGATAGAGTAGATTATACAGATCAAAAAAGTAGATTGCAAAATCAAATGAATGCAATGACGTATAATCCAAATCGTCAAATGAGTACTTCACAGCAAGCAATGATGCTTTCTAAATTTAATGATGAGCAATCTAAAATAACAGCAGCTGAAAACACAGCTAATACTAATATTAGTAATCAAGAAGAAGCTGGTAATGCAGCTATATCTAAAGATAATGCTGCTAGAGCGCAACAAGCAAGCACTACTAATGTAGGTAATCAACTAACGGCTAGTAATATTAATGCTAAAAATAAAATGTATGTTGATGAGTTTAATAGAGGCGCTGATGCAGCAACATTTGATAGAAAACTAAACGCAGTTCAAACTATGGCAACTAACCTTGGAACTTTAAGGGGCGATAATTTGCGATATGAAGCAGATAAAAATGTAGCTAAAGCTAATTTAGCAGGGACAGTAGGACCTGACGGTAAAACTGTTTATGATAGAAAAGCTATAGACGAAATGTTTAGCAGGGCTTCGTATGGTGGTGTAAGAAAAAAAAAATAAAAACTAATGGCTAATAAATATAGTAAGTTTGAATTAAAACCGTTTGCGAGTCAATACGTTGATCCGGGGGCAGTTAAGGTTTCAGAAATTTATAGAGAAAGATTTGAGAAGAATAAAGAAAAGAAAGATCTGATAGACCAGGCGTTAGCGCAATTTAATGTAATGGGTGGAGACTCTCATCATTTAGACGCACAAAAAGCTCAAGTTAAAGAGCAGCTTCAAGGAATAGTAGCAGGTGGTAATTATGAAGACGCTAATCTTGTTATTGATGAAGCACTAAATAATATAAAAAGTAACGAGGCTTTATTAGCTGCAGAAAAATCTTATGCAAACAGGCAAGAAGAGCTGCAATTTATGCGTAAAGCTGCAATGCAAGGGCAGCAAATTTTAGATTGGGGAGAAAATGCTTCTAAATCACACAACTCTTGGGTTAAAAACGAGACTACTGGAAAATTTGAAGCAAACATATACCAGAATTCTTCAGAAGTTATGCTTGATTATAACAAAGGTATAAAAAGCTTTTTAGGTTCTATTAAGTCGGATCCTACTGGATTATCTAAGTCTAAAATGGATAAGCACGCTTTACGCATTATGGGCGGATATATGAGAAGTAATGAAGGTGTGCAAGATTACAGAAGATTGGTGGAGCTAGAATATGATCAAAGTTTACCTTTAGAGCAGCGGCAAGAAATGGCACAAAAAGATATTTTAAATAGAATTAAAATACAAACGGACCAATACGTGCACACTAAAGTGCCTACAGGATCTGAAAAAGCACAAGCTGCTGCAAATGCATTGCAATCTAGTATTTTAGGTAACAGTATGATAGTATCGTCTAAAGGTATGACAGCTATTGATATTGCAGATATTGCAGATAAAGGGGTTTTTGATGGTAATATGTTAGCTCTTACATCTAAAATGATTGAGTTTGAGAAAGCAGGCGATAAAAAAGCTGCTAGAGATATACGACAATCTATGAAAAGTATGGGACGTAATATGGTGGAAAGTGGCGCCCTTACCCCTGAGCAAGGAACTGCGTATCAAAAATTTGAAATAGATCATTGGAGAATAAATGATGGCGATAATTCAAACATGTCTACTGATGATTTAGAAAAAGTAGGAGGTCTTGTTAAGTATATGACTGAAGATAGATGGCTTCCTGATTTTACACTACAAGGCGGAGGTAGAGATAGAATGTTTGATAGAATAGGTAATTATTATTCAGGAGTTGGAGCAACTACACTAGCGGGTGCGGGAGCAGGAACAATCGTAGCGCCTGGAGCAGGAACTCTTTTTGGTGGTGCTCTTGGATTTGGAGCAGGACTTATAGCTGCTACTACAGCTACTATAGGGGATATAGGTGCTACAATGTTAGGACAAGCTCTTGATGGTTGGGGTAATGTAAAAGATATGGGTCGACCTGAGAATGTAGATTTAGGTATTATTGATTCTGAGCGTACACAGCTAGCGCAAAATATGGCTAACTTAACTAAAGTGAATAATGCATTGGGCACACAATTTACTGAAGAAGATATACCGTTTTTAAAGAAAAAAGCTCTAGAATATTATGATTACACTGTAAGTGGTGGAGAAGAAATCCATGACGCAGTTAACAATTATGACGGAGATGTATATGAAGGTAATACTTGGATACCTAGCCCAGACAAAGAAGGAGACAACCTAAGAACTCGTCTTAATAATATGTTACAAAAAAGTATGACATTAGACGATTTTAGACCTGTAGGTATTAGTGAGGGTAGTGAAGCATATGACAAGTTATTTAAAACATCAGACGGAGCTAAAATAAAAACTACTAACTTAGAAATGCACGGAGTTATATTTCCCGATATATCAAACAATATACCTTTACAAATGATTGTTGAAACTGCAAGCGGCGATAGAGTTAGGGTTGAGATGAAAGACCAAACTGCTAGAGGGTTAGACTCGACAACTGGTCAAATAGCTAAAGCTATGGGAAGACTTGATGTACTTATAGCAGAAGAAACTAGAAAAGATTTAGAAAATGTAGATAACCCAATGCTACCAGATCTTGCTATTTCTACTAAAAATCAATTGCAAAGTTTAATGAATGATATGGGAAGTCTAGGTGGTGACCCTGAAGAGATTTATAAGACAGTTATGTATAACCACATAAAAACCATACCTTTGGCTATGTCTAAAATTAATAAACTTAAATCAGGTTTAGTTAATGCAGGCTACGCACCTGAACTTATTGCAAAAGCTATTGAGCAGTATGTATTTGAAGGTACTTATAATTCTGAAGGTGTTAAAACTGCAGAGCCATTAATTGCAACTAAAATCAGACTTAGGTAATGGAAGAAAATAATTTTTTAGCAGGTCTAGATACTACGTTAGCTTCAGAAAACTTAGTTGATGTAGATACTGAAGGCAATCAAATTCAGACTCCTGAAGAAGTAATTGACAAAGAAAAATCGACACACACTTTAGAAGACCGTGATTTTATATCAAGTCTTGTAGCAGATGTAGAAGCAGAGACTGCAGATGAGCCAGATGTAGGGATGACTACAAACCCTAGGTATGGAACTACCCTTAAAAATGTAGATTATGAGGCGTACGATGAATACATCGATCGCCCGTTTTCATTTATATCAGATGATGCAGATGATCTTAGAGCGTATGGGCAAAGCTCTGGAGAAAAGTGGGCTCATGGTATACCAAAACTAATAGGTAAAACAGGTACTAATGTATTAGGATCTACTGTAGGTTTAATATACGGTGCAGGAGCTTTTGCTTCTAATTTATTTGCAGAAGAAAGCGCAACAAAAGCATTTTTTGACAATGATTTTCAAAGAGGTTTAGATGGTATAAATGATTGGATGGATGACAAGCTTCCAAATTATTACACTAAAGAAGAGCAAGATTACAACATATTGCAAAGTATGGGAACTGCTAACTTTTGGGCCAATGATTTTACTCAAGGGTTATCTTTTATTGCTGGAGCTGTATTATCAGAAGGGCTTACCGCAGGGTTAGCATCAAGTGCACAAGTAGCAAAAGCTACTAAGATATTAAAAGGAGCAGTTGGAGCAAAATCTGCTAAATACATGGGCACCAAAGCAACTGACGACATACTAAAAAAGTTTAATAGCACAGTAGATTCTAATAGAATGAATACAGGGCTGCGTACTTTACGGCAGCTAGGTACTGGTGCTATGTACGAATCAGGAGTAGAAGCTAGACATCATTACGATGAAAGTTTTAAAGGATTACAAGAAGCATTTAAAGAAACAAACGGAAGAGGCCCATCTAAAGAGGAGTATGCAGCACTAGCTGATCTTGCTACTAAAAGTGCTAACGCTGTATTTGCAGGTAACTTAGCTCTAGTAGGTTATGGTAACTATATGATGTTTCCAAAAATATTTGGTAAAGGATTAAAGTCTACTAAAGCTGCTTATGCTAATGCGTTAAAAAATGAAGTTAAAGGTAAAGGTAGAGCTTATTATACTCTAGCTAAAGAGCTTGGTAAAAAAGAAGTTTTAGCTAGAAATGCTTGGCGTGTACTTAAGACTCCTCTGTACGAAGGATTTGTAGAAGAAGGTGGACAAAAGTTACTAGATGTAGCTGGACAGGCTGCAGCAACTAACTACTACGTATCTAAAGGTGATCCAGGCTTTATTAAAATGGCTGCTGAAATGTTAGAAAATACAGCAGATAAATTTGGTGAAGTTTACGGATCTAAAGAAGGTCAAAAAGAAATAGGAATAGGTTTTTTGTTAGCTGCTATGGGGTTACCAGGGCGTACGTCTGTTAAAGGTAAAGATGGTAAAACTAAAAAACAAGGTACTTGGAATGGGGGTATTTGGGAGAGTATGCAAGACATTAAACTGCAGAAAGATTCAGTAAATGCCCTTAAGACTAGATTAGAGAATGATCCTGACGCAATGAAGGCTTTCGAAAGAAACTTTAATGCTATGGTTAGAGATGGTGTTATACAAGATGCTAAAGATTTTGCTTCTATTATTGATAGCCCTTTTGCATTTTACAATGCAGAAGAGGATGGGGTATTTAATTACATTTCAGCTAGAGTTAGAGCAGGATTTGAGTCAGAGCTTATTGAAGATGTGAAGCACATACGTAACATGTCTTTGGATCAGTTTAGAGAAGCTTTTGATTACAAAGGTATATCAGATTTAAACGACACTGAATTAGCTGCTAGAAGAGAAGATATAGCCACAGCATTTGAAAAGAAAATAACATCAGTAAAAGCTGCTTTTAATAAAATTGACCAAAGCTTTACTAGCTGGGGAGAAGACCAACGAAATAGTATTGCTCACGCACTTTCTATTACTGAAGATAGTATAAAAAGAGAAGAAAGTATTAACAAAAGGTTAGCCGATATGGGGTTAACTTTAGATATAGAAGTTGAAGAAGATAAAGCAAAAGCAGACAAAAGAGAAGCGGATGAGGCTAAGCTTCGTTTAAAAAATATTTGGCAACGTTTATCCGGTAAACAGGTAGAACAAATTAAAAGTGATAATGCAGGCGCTGTAGAAAAAGTTAAACGAAAGTTAAACATAAAAGAATTAACTGACCCTGTACATTTAGAAGAGCTTTACAACACTATACTACAAGAAAAAACAACTTTACAAGCAGAGTTAGATAAAATAGAAAGCTCTAATATCAGTAAAGAAGAAAAAGAAAAGCAAGCAGAGGTAGTTCAGAAAAAAATTAACCTTGTATTAGATAGGTTTGCAGATTTATCTAAAGCAATTGATAAAGGATTAGACCCATACATTAGTGCTGGAGAACAGCAAATGCTAGATGCTTGGGAAAAAGCAGACCCTTCAGGGTTTGCAGTAGGCAAGGAAGAGGCTACACAGCTATTAAAAGATTCTAGAAAACTTAGAGCAAGACGACATAGAGCTATTGATATGTATAATCAAATGCTTGCGTTAAGAGAAGAAGGTACTTGGTCTAAGCATGGAGATATAGTTCCTAGACCAGAAGTGCTTTATCAACAAGCTATACAATCAGGTAAAGGCCCTAATGTAGAGATTGACGATCCAAAGTTAGCTAAACTTATTACGCGGTATCAAGGTAAAATTGTAGAGTTTGAATACAAGAATGAAAAAGGAGATGTAAGCGTTAAACGTTTCTTAGTAGAAGACACAAAAGTTGAGTCTGAAAACGACGAGATATTACGTCCAATTCCTTCATTTGAAACATTAGCTATTCTTGAAGAGTTAGAGACAGCTAGAGCTGAACTAAAAACTTTGCGAGAAGTAGAGCAAAATGAAGTTGCTAGCACAGAAGTCTTAATTAAAGAAGAAGCAATAAAAGTTCTAGAGGATCAATTAGGATCTAACGCAGACAATACTGCTCCGTGGGCAGCTAAATCATTATTAAAAGCTAATGGACCTATTAGTATAATAGATCAAACACAAATAGCACAAGAGCTATTAAAAGCTACGCTATCTAAAACTGAAACTAAGCTTAAAAATAGATTACAGCTTTTTAACAACTCACTTGATATATTTAAAACTAAATTTAGCGAAACTATAACATCTTTAAGAAATTATAAAAAGATGTTAGATAACAAAAGCGAGCTATCTGAAGATGAGTTAGAAAATATATTTAGAAAGCAACTTGAACTTGAAGCGGATCTTAGAGTTCTACGTAATGACATAGCTAATACAAGAAAAGAAATAGCATCTGTAGAAACAGACTTAAATGTATTGCAAAATTTTGCTCAGGAATCCAAATCACTTAAAACTCAAGAGCAAGTAAACGCTGCTATTGAAAACTTATTTGAAGCGTCATACACAATGAAGGATTATGCATCTATCTATAAAGAGATGTTAGATAATCCAGTGTTCCAAATGGCTAAAACTCAAAAAGATGGTAGAACTATTATTGACAGTGAAAAGCTAAACGGATTTAAAAACGTTATTAATAATGGTACAAAGCAGATTAAAGAGTTGCTTTTACAGTATGATGACAGTGTTAAACCTCTTTATACTAAAATAGAAGATCTAGAAAAACGTCTAGAAGAGCTTAAGAAGATTATTAAAGTTACTAAGCCTACTGCAGACGCTCCATTTGGTAGAGCATATAAAAAAGATCAAAGTAAACCTGAAGCTGCTGAGTATGCAAAAATGGCACAGCGTTTACAAAATGCTATGTTTGATTTAGATCGTCTAGAAAAAGCTTTTATTCAGGACGTAGACTCTTTAATTACTAGTGCTACGCAAGCTACAAATGTAGCTATATCATTAAATAATCAGATGCTAGCTTTACAGCAAAAGCTCGAATACTTTTTGGCGCCTCCTCTTAAAAAAGAAGAAGGAGACGATGTTTATACAGAGTCTAGCTCAGGCCAAATGTCTATTGAAGATTTAATAAATAGTACTAATGCTTCAGAATACAACTCTCCTGCAATATCTAATCACTATTTAGGTAAAACTGCAGGTTCGCATGTGGCTGCAATAAAGAGGCTTAAGGAGATAGAAGATATAATAGCTCGTAATGCTACAGTATCAGAAAAGCTCCGTACTAAAGTTGATGAATTAGAAAAAGAACAATTAGAAAGTCAATTACAATTTTTTGCTTATACATCAGCTAAGAATTTTAGTGCTAAAAGTAAAGATGCTAACTCTCATAAAGTTATGGCTGTTAGTAGAAAAAATTTACCTGAAGACTTGGTAGACAAAATAGTATTTTATGATGAAAAGCGAAAAAACAAATGGTTTACAGCTAATCAAAATAAAACAAAATTAAAAGGGCAAGACAAAGAAACTATTGTTTATATTTTAACTAACAATAAAGGTGAACCTAAACTTATAAATAATAAGCCTGTTTATACAACAATGCCTAACGATGAGTTATTTACTACTTACAACACAAAAGGAGGGCCTAGAGTTGGGTATCGTTACGGTAAATCCGATTTAAATGTAAAAGGCAGACAAGAGTTTACAGATGTAGATAACATAATAAGATATTCTATTGAAGATGCAGACGGAAAAACTACGGGTAGTCTTACTGAAAACGTTTTAGATATTATAGAAAGACATAGAGTTAGACGTCAAAATGTTTTAGATTCGTCTGAACCTCTTATGATGTCAATAATAGGCCACAGTACTCCGCATGTATTAAAGAAAGAGGGTGAGCAATTAAATCGCCCATCAAGAAGTATACAATCTGATGTGCAAAATATTAACCTACGACCTAACGTTTCTTTAGACAATAAAGTAGTTATTGGTGGGCGAAGTATGACGTTAAAACACAATATGCTGTTTATTGAAAAACAAGGTAAGTTAATACCTGTTTCTGAGCAGTCTTTAACGGAGATAGATCAAGAAACATTGTACAATTTATTTATTAAGTATGCTGACCAGCAAACTAGAAGAATGAATAAAGAGTTAATGAAAGAGAACGCAGAAAGTATTGACTCTAACGATATTAATAGTAAGAACATCTTACAAATTATTAAAGATTTAGTTTATTTTGGACCTAACACTGCTAAACAACAAACAGATATAGCTGATGTAAAATCAAAACGATTTGAAATTAAGCCTAATAAAAATGGATTTAGTTTATATTTTGGAGAGTTTGGAGAAATACAAATGCAGCAACTTCTTAATAGAAGTGAGAACACTAGTTTACATGAACAGTTAGAAGAGTTTATTAAAAATAGATCATATAATGTAAATTACTTTACTTTAGGTAAAGACGTTACACAACGTTCTGGAGGAAAGGCTGTAGAAGAGTATGAAGAAGCGCTTAAAAATGCTAGAGGCAGATTCTTTAGTACTAAGGGGCCAGTAAAAGTAAAAGATCCTAATAAAGCTTTAGCGCAATGGAAAAAAGAAAACCCGCGTCCTAAAGAAGAGGATGCTCAATATACTCCATTTACTGAATATACAGTAGACAAAGAAGGTAATGTGTCTAAAATTCAATGGAGTAATTATACGCAATACTTGCTAGGTGATACTACAGGTATGAGAGATAAGGTAAGAGATATAAATGAAATACCTTTATACACTTTAATGCGGGACGAAATAAAAGAAGGTGATAAGAATTTTTATAAAGGAGCTCAATTCCAAAATACTTATTTATTGGTTGGAACTAATAAAATGACTTCGTTGTCTGAGTTTTTAAATCCTAAAAAGAAAAAAACAACTACTCGCACATTTAAACCTAAAGTTAAAAATCAAGCGCAAACTACTACTACTACTGAAGAGGATGGCAATTATGCGCCAACTCCTACAGATATTATGTTAAGAAGTAAAGATCCAGTATCTGAGTCTTACAAAGTTACTCAAAAAGATGGTAGTACATTTGAACTTACTTTTACTTTTGAAGGTAAAAAAGGAACTGAAGTTACAATGGATTCAGCTGCTACTATATCTAATTATCAAGATATAGATGGTAATACTATAAAAGATACAGAAGCATTAGAGCCTTATATAACTGAGTTTAGAGAAGGTAGAATTGCTGCAGTTAAAAATGATGACGGCACTGTAGAGCCTGGAGTTAGAGGAGCAACTAAAGCGCTTATTCAAGAGGTAACTAATTTATTTAATAATGACCCATCAAATACATTTGCAGAAGTTGAGCATGATTTACCTCCTGTTACTTTTGAGTATATTTACCCAGAAGGAATGGAAAGTGATGTAGAAGATTCTCCTTTTACGAATAACCCGTCAGGACAAGAAGAAGAAGTTACCCTGGAAGGATTTGAAAGTGATGTAGAAAGTAGTACCAATGACGAATTATGTTAAAAAAATAGACCATGAGTATATGTAGAAATAATAATTTATTTGAACAAACATCAGCACAATTAGAAGCTGTAATACCTAAGACTCCGGAAGGAAAGCAATTAGTTAGTTTAAATGAATTTAAAAATTTTTTATACGGAACTTCTTTTAGTGAGCAAGTTAAAAGAAAAGACATTTTATTAAATCCTAATATAGCTTTTAGTAAAGAATACGTAGATGCGTTTGGATCTGCTCTAAGCCGTTCCAGTAGATTTTCTTTACCTGCTATCGTACAGCACTTAAAAGAAAATAGAAAAACTATTACAGTTGGTAAAGAATTACTTGAAATAGATAAAGCATCTGATGCTGATATTATTAGATATGCTGCAAATCAATTTCAGTTGTATGCTGAGCAAGCTGTGATTGGAAAAACTTACAATGTTCAATCTATAGCATTAAAAAATGCTTTTGCTTTTTTATATGATTTTTATGCTAACGTAGAAAACTATGCAGATATTTTAAATTCTACAGTAGTTGGTAACGCTACAGCAGATATAAAATTTGACAGCAAAGCTGCAGAAGATACAAAGGCTCCTTATTTAGTTAGAGCTTTAAGTAACAGTCAGAGAGCGTACATAAATGAAACTATGACATCAGATCTTTTTCATATGTTAGGAGAAGATGCAGACCCAGAAGCTCTTGCTAAAGTTATATTAAGAGAGGAAGGGTACAAAGATATTTTAAGAGAAATATACGGAGGTCCTTTAGCTGGTAGAAATACAGTGTATAGAAATATGCAAGAGTATTACAAAAAAAGAGCAAATCAAATAATAAAAGAGCATGGAAAAGAGCCGTCATCAGCTAGAAAGGCTCAATTAGTTAGAGAATACAACAATGTTGCAGAGCTCATAGATAAAGTAAATAAAGAAACTAATCAGGTTGAGTCTTTAGGTCTTATAGGGCAAAATTGGGACACTATTATAAAGAATCATTTAGTGCATATGTCTAGGTATAATTTTAATCTAGATACAACTACTATTGAGGATATTGCTACAGATGAAGTTCAGGATGAAAACGAAGTTAACACAAGAGACTCGTTAGGTATTACGCCTGCGCATGAAGTTAATCCTATATCTAGACTAAGTAGAGAAGTAAAAGCTATTTTAGAAACGTTACCTGAAGTGCAAGAATGGGATACAAAAAAAGGTAAATACATATTTGCACAAAATAAATTAGGTGGAACTAAATTAGCAAACTTTAGTAAAATACAAGGTATAATGTATAAGACTCTTTCTAATAAAGAAGGGTTAGATGCAAAAATAGCTGCTTTACAAAAGCTAGCTGCTGAAAACCTTACATTTCAAATATTATTAGATAGATTAGGATTTGCTGCAGGGATGGACTTAATGGATTTAACACCGTTCCAAATGCAGGTGTTTATTAGTTTAGCTAATTCGTTTAATAATGCTGGGCATAAATACCATATTGTGCAAGTAACAGATAAGGGGGCTAGAAATGTAATGAATGCTAACAAAGAAAGTGAGCACAATGCAGTAAAGCGTCTTTGGAAAGAAAATTTTACATATGCAATACAATCTAGTTTAGGAAAAGTTAATTCTAAAAAGCAAAGAGTTTTAAATTTAAACGCTCCATATAAAGGAGGAACATTAGCTGATGCTATAAAAGCTAATAAAGGAGTAGGTGATACGCTAGATCTTCTTGCTGTTTTAGGAATACAATTTACTAACCAAAAAGCAGTTACAGATTTATTAAACTATTCAGGGTATACTGATTATATGTCAGGTATGTCAACAACCGCAGATGATGTTTTTATAGCAAATGCTAATATGATATTAACTCAAATAGCTAAAAAAGATGGAGATATTATAAATGTGTTTGATTTAGATTTAGGAGGAAGATTTAATCAGTTAGTTGGGTTAGAACTAGAAACGTCAGATCAATTAGGTACTTTGAGCTTTCAAGGTATTGATGGGTCAAAAATATATGGTGTAAGCCTTAAAGGTTTTAACGATGTGATGGCAGATCTTGTTTTTGAAGATAGCCACATTAAAAAAGCTATGTTAAAATCGCCTACTACACATAATTCTAAATATTTAAAATCTCGTAATAAAATAGAAATAGCTACATTACTTGGTACAGTAGATACTGGTAGCCAGTTTAGTGCTTCTGTTGATCGTGCAGGGCTAGCAGATACAGCTGCACAAGAAGTGTCTTCTATATTAAGTGGGCATGTACCGTTTATTAAAGCAGGTAACAAAAAGACTCATACTACTATGAAGTTTGAAGATCCTGATTTTAATAGAACTAGAGCGCAGTTTGCGAAACAATTAATTGGATACTTAGAAGATGAAATTGTTACAGCACATGCTATAAAGCATGGGGCGGCGTCTCAAATAAAAGGATTAAGAGAAAAAGGAGCTAAATTGCAATTGTTTGCACAAAGTTCCAAAGATAGATTTAAAGAGATACAAAATATAGCTAATAGATTAATTGATGATCCAAATACAACTAGAGCGCAAGTAACAGCAATGCTTAAAAATGAAGTTATAACTAGTACTATTGATAAGTACATGTTAGATGAAAGAGCTCAGTTAGTAAAGGATTTAATAGAATATAATGTTATACAAAAAAAAGAAGGTTCTTTTACTAATGTTGCACTAGATAGCAATCAATTGATGGCTATTAACAAGGGGCAAGAAGCAAAATATTTAACTCCTGCTTTAGTTAATAGAGTTGCAGAGCATATTTTTATGATTCGTACAGAATCAATGCATGAGCAATTTAAAATATTTTTAGGTCATCCTGCACTGTACAAAGATTTGTTTAAAAGAACCTCTGGTTTAATTGGTCCTAAAAAATATCCAGTTACACATAGAGAAGTTCTTTCTTATGTAGATAAAAACTTTCCGTCTATAGTTAATCCAAACAGACATAAAGGAGGAAGAGACATAGGTACTGTACGGTACGTTACTCGAGCTGAAGTATTAGAAACTTCTAAGTATATAAACGAGTATGTTCAAACATTATCTGCTTTAAAAGCAGAGCCAGCGTTAAAGAAGTTGATCCGTGACACATATAGTGACATGGAAATTTTTGATGGTGGTGGATTTATTACGTTAGATTTTTATAGACTTACTAGGAGATTGACTGATTCTTGGAGTCAGGGGCATGAAGATGCATACAACAACGTTATTAATAATACTGCAACACCTGCAGACATGGCTAAACTAGATCCGCTTAAGCCTCAAGTATTTGCACAAGCGTTAGAAGATAACATTGATATTAGAATATTTAACAAGTTTGCACTTTTTCCTATTCACCCTAATTTATCTAGAGTTGTTGGGCAAGACGTCCCATTAATGATGGAAGAGATTCATCAAGATATGATAAACAATAATCTAGACTACATGGTTATGGAGTCTGCTACTAAAGTAGGCGCTAAAACACGTAAGGATGGAGAGTTTGATCAGTATGTTAATGAAAATAATGATTACATGCCAATGGAAACAGACGAAGCTGTCCAGGAGTATGATTTGAAATTCTTTGGTATACAAATGGACCCTAAAGGTAAGAGATCTAAAAGTGTATCTATTGGTACACAGAGTTTATCTATGATGCTTACTAATATATTTAGTGAAGCTAAAGTGCAAAAGAAATATGTTGACGCTCCTTTTTCAGAAACTGAAACTTGGGAACAAGCGGCTAACAGATACCACACGTTAAACGGCGCTATAATCCAAAGAGAAACTCAAGTGTTAGCTAATAAGTTAGGATATGCTTATAATAAAGCTACTAATCAGTTTACTAATTTAGGAGAGGCTGTTTCTAAAGAACTAATGAGGGATACTATCTTAGAAGAGTTAGATCGTAGAGATGTTTCTAGACTAATGCGTGAAACAATTATTGACTTATTTGAAGGAGACGTAAACTTACTAAATCAAATACCAGAAAAATCTAGATTAGAGACTATTGTAAATTCTATTGTAACTAACTCAGTTATACGTCGTAAGATGAATGGGGATATGGTAGTGTTACAATCTAATTTTGGGTATGAAGTAAGTAATACAGCTAAAAAACAAAAAGACGCCGCACCTGAAATACAGGAGATGGGTAAGCTTAAGTTTTATAGGAAAGAGAATGGGCCTATGAGTAAAACTTTAGCTATGCAGGTATATTTACCACACAGTTTTAAAGAGTTTTTAGGTGAAGAAGTTCCGACAGATTTAATTGATTTAAATGACCCTAGGATTAGAGAGCACGTAGGATTCCGTATACCAACTGAAGGGTATAATTCTATAGAATTTATAGAAGTAGTTGGGTATCTACCACAATCTGCTGGTTCTACTATTGTAGTACCATCTGAAATGGTTGCTAAGTCAGGAGCCGATTATGATATTGATAAATTGACTTTATACATACCTAACACAAGATTTGTTGGTGGTAAGCTAGTTGTAGAGCCTGTTATTACTAAAGCATCTGAATTAAGATCTAGAGATCTTGGAGGCTATAAAAATGTTATTTTAAAATTATTTGATCAAGATAAAGCAGTAAGCTTAATTCAAGAGCTTGATAATATATATACAAATAAAAAAACAACTAATGATTTCTTAAAAGCGTTTGCTAAACATCCAGTAATAAAAGCTAGAAAAGAAAGAATAGATCAGCTTAAAGAAGATAGAGAAGCAGCTTTAACTAAAGTTGATAAAGAAGATATATCTAAACAAATTAAAGATATTTATGAGGATATAAATACTCAATTATTGAATACTCCTGAAGGGATATTCCGAGGGCAAGACTTTAACAGAGATGCTCTTTTAGGGTTTAAAGCTAAGCTACAAAATGATTTGACTAAAATTGATGATCAAGTTGAGCTACAAGGGTTTGAAGAATTACCGATGGAAGAAAAGCAAACAAAAGAGTATTTGCAGAATGAACTTCAGTTTTTTATGAAAGATGTACTTAGACATCCTTTAAGTTTTGATCAGTTAATTACTCCAGTAGGAGCGCATGGATTAAAAGAATTAGCATATAGAATAGATGCTTTGGTAAATCCAGATAAGTATGTAGACCCAAATGCAGAAGTATTAGAGGAAAGACCTAAAAATCTTTTAGATGAGTTATCATTTAAAAATATTATTGAGCTTACTCGTACAATGTATCAAACATTAGGAGGTACAGGGATTGTAGCTACAAGTATGACGCACGCAATTAAAGTTCAAAAGACAGGACTAGCTTTTAACAAAGAGCATAAATTTAATTTTAAGAATATATCTAAAATTGGAGCTCCTTCATTATCTAAAGTATATTCTAATAATTCTAAACGATCAATTAATTCTGAGATGCAGCAATATGTTACAGGTTATGTAGATGGTGAAAAAGATCCATTTGTAATGTATGTTAATGCAGGTAAAGATGCAGCCGCCGTACATATGGTATTATTAAGAGCTGGATTACCACTACAAGAAGTATTGTACTTTATGTCTCAACCTATTATTAGTGATTATTTAAGGATGAAAAGTCTAAATCAAAGTGTAGCGCTTAGAACAACTAAAAATGGCTATATGAGTGATGAAGACATAATAGGAGATTTATCTAATGGTAAAAAATACGGTAATACAGCAATACAAGCTCCTACAGGAGGGCCAATGCAATTTACTTTGGAGCAGCTTAAATCAATGGTTGGTAAAAAATTAAAATCTGAAAAAGAAGGTAAACAACTTACACCTAATGATAAAAAAAGACAAAAAGCTATATTAACAGACTTTTTAGAATATAAAAAATATGCAGAAGAATTACGTAAACTGCAAGAAATACATTCTTACGACAAAGTTAAATTAAAAAATGGTAGTGAGAATATTTATATGAAAGCTATGGAAGAGGTTGTTGAGATAGAAGATAATTTTACTAATCCTTTACTTTTAGTCAAAACTCCTACAAGCATGTTAAAATATAACAGAGATGCTTTATTTGCATCTAACACGTTATTAGGCCAAGTAGATCTTAAAAATAGTAATAAAGCAATTAGAAACTTTTTTGTTCAAAAAGCTGTAGGACTTATAAATAATGGAATTCGTAAAGATGACGTTATATATACTCTAAACAAATTTGATAATTTTATTACTGCAGCTTTAATCCAAAGCGTAGTAGTAAATGGAAACGAAACTATAGCAGATAAACGCTACAGTTTGATGCAAGGAGAAAATAGTTTACCTAGACGAGTAAAGTCTTTACAAGATAGTTTAGAAGTTACAAATGTAGCTTTAGATGCATTTTTACCTATACTAGATAGTTATGTTCAAGGAGCAGTAGAAGCTACTTCAGACAACTTAAAGTTACGTAAAAGTGTTATGAATACGATGGATGTAGATGTAATTGCAGAAGAGATGAGAGAGCTAAAAAAAGCTCAGCCTGCTATTTATAGAGATCTTATTTATTTTAGCATGTTACAATCAGGCGTAGATTTTAATCCTAACGCTTTCTACAGTATTATACCTGCAGAAGATGTGCTACCAATAACTAAATCTGCATTTAATGCGTTTGTTGGAAGAAATAATGTAACCAATGAGCTAGATAATATGTGGAAAAACTTTTATAATGCTAATTGGGATAACAGCACTATTACTAAAATAAGATATGCTGGGAGCCAAGGAAGCAAAGCTGCAGCTATAGGTGCAGCTACAATTAAAGCAAAAGCTATTCCTAATGTTAAACAAAATTCTTTAACTATAAAATCTCCTGGAGGGTCCGCACATTACATGAGAGCTGATAGGGAGTCTGAGTGGCAATTAGCTGCTAAAAAAGGTATAAGAGGAAAATCAATTGAAGCTACTGATTCTGCTAGTATGTATTTAACTAATAGAATGGCTAAAATTGAAGGCGAATATAAAGCTGGACCTGAAGTGTCTAAAAAAATTGCAGCAGGGTATAAAATATTAAGCGCAGATAAAGCTGTCCTACCTTCTGGTGTATATGTGTTAACTGATGGTACTACTATACAAATTACAAAGTTTGATAAAGGTAGAGGTACATTAAATCAAATGATAAAACATCCTGAAGTTTTAGAGGCAGCTGGTGAAGAAAAATTATCTAGAGAGCAATTTGCTTCTATGTTAGGGTATACAAGTTTTGCAGGCATGAAAAACTCAGCTGCATACAAAGGCTTTGTGTCTGGTAACAATTCGTTATATTTGTCTAAGATTGAGGTAATAGCAGTAGGAACTGAAACATTTACAGAGGCTGAGCCAAGGGAAGATGAAAATGATGGGAATGTAAATGATACTTTATTCCAAATTAAAAAAGAATCAAATTGTTAAATTATGTCGTGTAGAATAGAAAGAAGTACTGAAGGTAAAATAGAAACTGTAAAAACACGGTACGGCCAAGAGTCTCCTTTGTTTAAAGAAATGAATTCTTTGATTAACGATGGTAGAAATGAGGATCTTGCTTACGCAGCTTACCTTAAAGCAACTAACGACGCGGCAAATATTGGTATTTTACAAGAGCCTGCTTTAGTAAATAACATTGTACAAAATGTCTTAATGGATGTTAACGATAATTTTGACAAATGGAATAACATAAGCAAAGAGCTAAAATTTTCTGAAGCTAACCAGCAACTACAAAATGATCTTTTTTACTTTTTAGATAAGATTGGCGTAAAAGTAGAAACAGTTGATACTTTAACAAATGATAGAGGTGAAACTATAAATGCTACAGGTTTAGCAGATCTTACTAATAGGACGGTGCAGCTAGTTACTGGTAAAGCAGACATGTCTACACTGACCGAAGAGACTGTGCACTTTATTGTGGAAGTTTTGAGAGCTGATGGTAATCCTTTGTTTAAGTCTATGTACAACATGATACAGGACTATAGTGAATATAAAGAAGTAGCTAACCCAGATGGGTTTTACTACAAAAAGTACAATGGCGATATAGATCTACTTAAAAGAGAGGCTATAGCTAAAGTAATAACAAAGCATCTTATTAACGGAGATGTGGCAAATGAAAAGAAAGAGAAAGTATCGAGACTAGAAAGATGGTGGCAAAGAGTTCTAAACATGTTATCGAAAATGTTTGGAAAAACACAGACAGATCCCTTTGCTGAAGCAGCGCTTGGAGTTGTAAATCGTAGTCTAGAAAATGTAATGCAGAGTGACCCTGCCGGTATAGAGGTTAGCGGAGTATTTTATCAAGAAGATTTAAGTAAAAGTATACTCGATCAGTTAGACGAGGATTCTAAAAATTATGAAAACAAGGAAATAACAATAGATAAAGTTACTAACGATGATTTAAAACGTCATTGGAAAAAGATAGCAGGAGATGATCCTAAAATAAAGAGGTACGTAGCTATTGCTGGTCCATATAAAGGTAAAGAATTAAAGTTTCGTGGGTCAGATAGGACAGCAGAAATATTTAAACAAAAATTTGTAGGATATAAAAGTGAGTCTGAAAAAGAATTAGACATGCATAATCAAAATATTCGTATGGCTATGGGTACTAAAGGCCACTTGATTATGGAAGATCTAATTGATTACCATTTTGAAGGTAAAGGAAGCATTAATGCAATTATACAAGGTGTAGGTAGCATGATGAAAGCTGAGCATGTCAATAGACTAAGTTTAGCTATGAAGTCTTTAAAGAAAACTATTGATGACCAACAAAAAGCTATAAACAAACAAAATGGTACTAAAGGTAAATATGTAATACGTAAAGAGCAATTTATAGCAGATGAAAAGAATCAGGTTGGGGGTACTATCGATATGTTAGTCCTATACAGTGATGGATCTGCTTCTATTTATGATTATAAGTTTAAAAGCTCTAATGCGCAATATTCTAAAGAAAGAAGAGGTAGACTAAGTATTACTGGTGATATGTTTGCTAGCAGTTTAGAAGGATACGATTCACAAATTGGTCACTATAAAGACGCCTTGTTGTCTAAGTATGGTGTAACAAGAGTTCGACAATCCCGGATAGTACCTGTAGCGGTTCGTTATGAGTCTAAAGATGGGAGGTTATCTAATTCATTAACAGCTTTAGAGGCTTATGTAGATCCTTCTATATTATCAAAAAAAGACGCTAAAAGTCAAATAGAATCTTTAGATGGAACAACATTAGATTGGCTACGACCTATACCAGTTGCGCAAGAGACTACAGATGACAAACAAGTTAACAATCTTATAGAGTCTGAGATGCGAAGATATAAGAAGCTTGTAGTACAACGTAAAAATGCACCTTTTGCAGATAGAGCTGCTTTAGATGAAGTTATAAATGAATCTCTTGCAATGATTAGAGCTCTTCAACATAATAAAGATATAAGTATTGGGCTAACTAACATTTTTAAAATAGTTCGTGTTGCAGAGGCTGGTATAGGTGTGCATGACGAATTTATAACTAAAGAGGGAGAGCAAGTTTTAAATCCAAAGTACTTATCAGAAAAACAATTAAGAGAAGTGTATGGAGAGTTAATACATTTTCAAGCTTATACAACATTAAATGATGTTTCTAATAAAATTAAAAAATCTAATACTAAAAATAGTAAAGAACTAGTTAAAAAGTTAGAAAGTGCTTCTTTTAGTATCGGTACAACTATTAAAGCTCTAGAAGAGTTTATGGTTGACCGTATGGATATGAGAGCAAAAGAAAAAGGTATTAATAATTTTAGATATAACAGAATTCAATCTAAAGTTAATTCTTATATCAATGTATCTCAGCAATCTAACCCTTATAGTAGATATGTAACAAATGTTATGAATAAAGCTAATGGGGCTAAAGTTAAGTTTGAAGCTAAGCTTATAGCAGAGATAGAAGCTCAAGACGAACTACTTAAACAGTATGCAGAAGAAAACGGTATGTCTCTTAGAGAGGTGTATGAACAAAAAATATTAAATAGTGATACTCATAATTTATATGCCAAATATAAAACAGAGTTTTACGACATAAAAAATGACCGCATAGAAAAGGGAGATCATTTGTGGATGAAAAAACATCACACAATAAATCTAGAAAGATTTAATAGAGATTTTCCTGAGTGGCAAAAACGTGAGTACAATCGTATAGAACAACATTTTGGTCCTACAAACAAAGCAGGTATAAAAGCAGCTAAAGTTAAATGGAATAAAAGGTATGACTTATTAAACAGTACTCAAGCCTGGTTAGATGCAGGTAAATACTGGTTAAACATTAACGAAGAAGCTACTCAAGAATATGTTACGGATGAATTTAAAGAAATTCAAAGTGACTCAAGATTAAAATCTTATTATGATTTTCACGTTAATAAAATTAAAGAGTTTGGGGATAAATTTGGTAAAAATCTAGGTAACACTTATGTAGCTTGGGTTAACAAATCGTCAACAGACGCACTATTGGAATCTAATAACAAAATAGACTCATTTAAAGCTTCTATATCAGATAGATTTAAAGCAAAAGGGCATGATGTAAATCATTTGTTTGGTATGATCGATGATAAAGGAAATCCTATCAGACATATACCTCGTATATTTACTACTCCTCTTACAGAAAAAGATGAGTTTGGTAATGATAAAATTAAACCTCAGCTAAAATCTACAGAACTAAGTAGATCATTGTATTTATTAGGGCAATCTGCTTTTGAATATGACATGAAAAGAGAAATAGAAGATGAGCTATTACTTATAGAGCTTATACTTCAAGAAGGTCTTGTAAATGAAATAGCAGAAGATAGAAAAGGGGCAGCAGTAAAAAAAGCTTTTGGTCAAGTGCACAACGTATTTAATACTGCACAAACGAATGCGCAAAACTTTACTGATGTTATAGACAATGCTTTATACGGTAGGACTTTAAAAGATAAAGATGTTATTGTAGGCGATGATATAAGTTTAGTTAAAACAGGATTAACTTTAAAGAACTACGCATCTGTTGGAGCTCTTGGTTTAAAAGTTCCTGTAGCTGTAGGTGCTGGAGTAGCTGGTATTATAGGAGTACACATTCAAGGATCTAAAGGTTTACACTTTAACAACAAGCAAGTGTTAGAGGCGGAAGCGGCAATTATAAAAAGAGATCCTAAAGTTAGAGCTGTGATGGAGCATTTTCAATTAGCTGTACTAGATGTATCAAAACGTAAAGGGGAAATGCTGTCTAGTAATTACCGCGCAAAGTTTATGACTGGTGATCGTTGGTTTGAATTTTTAGCTCAAGCTGATTTACAAGTAGATACTATATTAGCCGTTGCTATGGCTAAAAATCATGGTATAGATTCTGAAGGCAATTTAAAAAGACTAGCAGAGTTACCAGATGGTACTAAATCTGTCTACGACTCTATGGAAGTTACAGATAACGATAAATATACTTTTAGTGGAGCTCAGAATAAATATTTTGTAAAAGTTCCAAATGAAACAGAGAATTCTTTTAACAGTTTAAGGGCTAGACATGGAATCATAAGTAACAAAATAAAAGGTACAGCGTCTCCTGAAGCAATTAACACTGCAGGTATGAAACTTATCAACAGATTTTTCTTACATTATAGATCATGGTTACCAGGATTAGCGTTAGAACGTTTTGGTATAACAAGATATGACCATATTTTAGAACATTTTGATCAAGGTACCTGGAGAGGCTTCTTTGGGAACTTTGGGCCTGATGCAGAATTTGATAATATGGGAGACTTAGTTAAAGCTGAGTTTGCTATGACAGAATTTTTAGCAGCCACTTTAGTTGATATAGGTAAAATAACATTAGATATTGGGACCTTTGGTTTAACTAATTCGCACACTATAAAAGAAGGAAAAGCTCAGCAAGAGTTTGAGTTATTCTTAGCTGATAGAACAGAAGATGCAGATTTTGATTTTAAAGGAGATCCAGCAAAACGAGAAGCTGCATTTCAGAAGTTTTTAGAAATGAAACGAGGAAATCTTAGAGGTACTTTATCTGAATTAAGAGCAGTTATTTTATTAGGACTACTTGTAATGGGGTTAGGCGGTGACTGGGATGACGACGGCAAAATTGATATACGTCAAAGCTGGTTAGGAAGAAAAACATATAATGTTCTTAATAGAGTATATAGAGAAACAGCTGTATTTTGGGATCCAACAGAATTTGTAGGACCACGATCTACAGGTATACCTTTACTTGGGTTAGTGCAAGATGGTATTAAGCTTTTAAACAATAGTGCAGACGAACTTGGTGATAGACTAACTGGTAAGCAAGGGGTTGAGACTGATCGTATAGAGGCAGGGTATTACACATTTAAATTAGCTCCCGGCCTAGGTGCGTTAGCAAAAGCTATGGAAATTTACCCTCAACACAAAACATCTAAAACATAAAACAACCAACAGTAAAAAAGGGGGGCAAAGCCCCCTATTTTTTTCTATTATCAAATTGTTTGTGATTATTTAATACGTATTGAATAAACATTAAATTACACATAGCATGACCAATGTGCGATTTACCGCTTTCAGAATCCAAATCTTCTCCTTTTTGAAAAGCAATAATATGTCTAAACAAGCTCCCTAATAACTCAGTTATAAGTTGCCCTTTTTTCCAATTATCTCGAGAATATTTAGTTTCTCCAAACATTAAGACTTCAACAAGAGGTTCAAGAGACTCGAAATCAATTTGATCCCAAGCCATTTTACCTTTATTGTGCCTATCTGCATACTTATGCTCGTCTGGCCACTCTTTTGATCTATTTATTACTCCTGGTTTATCTATATAACCTACAGTTTTTTTAGAAACAAAGTCGTATTTATACCTTACAAAGTTTTCTTTTGACATTTGTATGTGTTTGAATTAAACGTCTCGTCTTCAAAATTAATTATACTTAATAGCTCCGCATTTGGATGCAATTTTACACCTAGTTTAAAACTTAAACGTTCGCGGCGTTTTGCATCTTTATATAAAATTTGGCCTATTTCACTATTAGAAGTTACTCCATGAAATGTTAGTATATCTTTTTTATACCCAGTAGACAATTTAGAGTATCCGCCTCTCATAAGATGCGTGTAATCTTCTTCGTATTCTGCAGGTATATCAAATACAAACATAACAGTTTGAGTGTCAGGATCATATGTCTTTCTAAAATTTGGAAACTCACTAAGTGTTTTTTCAAATTGTATAAACATAGGATCTCCTGACCATCTGTATAACAATGCAATGCAATGTGAATCATTATCTGTAGCGATAAAACAATTCATAAATAATCTATCCCAAAAAAAGTTTGATCTTTGCCCGCCTAACATAGGAAAGAGAAAAGTAGAAGATTTAGTTTTTTTAGCGGTAGATAGTAAATATATGGTTCTTCCATTTATTACTTTCTCCTCAATAATATTAACTTTATATCTTTGCTTTTGTACCTCTAGAGTTAGCCCCAGCTCTATTGAGCTAGTGGGGCTTTCTAGGGAGATAATCTTTCCATTATCAGTTCGGGGGGTTAAAATTTTGGTTCCGCCTGTAATACTAAATGATAATGCATCAGTAGGCGTGTAGATTAGTTTATCGCAAGTTACTGCCATAGCTCGGAGTCTTTATTGGTTTCAAATTTATGTAGCACTAGCTCTGGTAGCTTGATCCCGGTTTCTCTTTCGAGTTCCTCCTCAGTTTTGAGGATGTAGACCAATCTGAATGTCTCTGTAAATTTAAGAATTCCTTCGTGTATACCAAATTTTTCTATATATTTATTTAGTACAATTTTAGGATAATCTCCCATACATTCGTCATTCAACCACAGTGCGGCTGTCTTTTCACCAACTTTCGGTATTCCTGGTATCCCATCTGTAGGGTCACCCATAAGCATTTGCTTCCATAAGAATAGTAAGCCTTCCGCAGGGGTAGTCTCAATCCATTCTGCTGTTCGATAATTATAATGCTTGCCAGGCAGCTGCTTTAACACATCTTTATCTGGACTACACACTACAATCCTTGCCCAGTCAGGTGGATTGTGTGCATACATGCATACTAAGTCATCAGCTTCTACTTCTGTTAAATACGTACATTTCCAAGTTTGTTGTAAATATTCTTTTAATGCATAAAATATAATCGGTCTATCTGTCTTCTTACGGTTTCCTTTGTATTTTCGTGTTTCTGCTCTATCATATCTAAAGCACCTTCCTACTGTCAAAAATCCAGCAAAATCAGTGGCTTTAGTCTCTCTTAGGATAGTTGTCATCCTATCATCAATACCTGCTATAGCTTCTTCTAGAGTAGGCTTGTTCATTTCAAAATAAATCAAGCTGTCTGCATCTATAAGAGCTGTAGTCGTTGAAACCTTTTCCATCTTTTCTAATTTTAAAGTAAAGATAAAGGGGCACTAGGCCCCTTCATCAACCAATTTAACACACAGTTACAAAGCATTCAGCTCAGCGACTTCTCTGTCAACTTGAGCTTTGCTTTCTAACTTTACCTTTACTGCTTCTGTCCGCATTTCTTGCCATTCGGCATCAGTCATAGCTGCATAGGTTGAACTGTGGTAAATTGATCCATTTACTCCTGCAAGAGAAGAATGAACAAAGTATTGCTTGCAACGTATAGCACCGTCTACATCATCAGGCACTGCACCAATGTGCATAGGATCCGCAAATATATTGTGAATCTCACCTGAATAGAACGCGATATACTTAAGGCCACCAATATGAAGACCTTTTACGCAAGATGTAAAATCATTAGTATTGACTTGGTCCCAAGAAGCTAATCTGTGAACACAACCAACTTTAATGAAATGTTGAGGAGATGAATACCCGTTATCACCTTCGCAATAAAACGCATCTCCACCTGAACCCATCATTGCAGGTTCAAATAGGCGGTCTTCTACGTGCTCAGGAAGGCCATCTCCTTGTATTTCGCCAGTATCAGGATTGAACGTACGAGCGTAACGATCTACTTGCTCCCCTGTTTCTGTGTCATACTTATGCATAATCTCTTTAGATACTTTGTAACCATTAAGAAGACCCTCACGAGTAATCTTCATTTGATACATAGTAGCACGAGCAGTAGCAATTGCTTCACTTAGACCTTGCTCTTCCATGAGCTCTTCTTTAAGTTTAGGGTGCACATACTGCATATTAACAAAGTTAAAGAAGCGATTAGAGAAATCTATTCCTCTATCACATTCAGCTTTCTTTGCTAATACAGGATTACGCAACCATCTGGTCCACATTTTAACTAGTGGCTCAAATGATACACCCTTGTCAATAGACTCGAATATTCTATCTACCAACGCTTGAGGCATAGGAATAGAAGAAACAACTCCTTCACTCTTAAGGAAGAACTCGCCTGTATTCTTGTTTACATGAATGTAAGGGCATTTTGACTCTACTGTTTTAGTATAGTCTACAACACAAAGAGCAGCAAATTTAGACATAAGGTCTTTATATGCGTCCATATCCTGTACGGATGCGGATTCATCTACAAGCTCCATCATTTCTGCATAAGTGTCTTCTGTGTACTGCACTGCAAACGGTGTGTCACCGTAAGAGCCGCAGATTTTGTCGTCGATAACGTTAACTGTAATCATCTGTTTTCTGTTTATTAAATTGAGTTACTAAATTACAAAATTTTAAGAAGATGCGCAACTTATTGTGCGCTATCTTCCTCTAATTCAGGTTCTTCCGGCAGGACGTCACTGACATCCCACTCGTTTTTACCTTTACATTCTAAGTAAGAAATTATCTCTTTCTCTAAGTCTAGAGTCATAGATTTATTTTCGTTTATACCGTCTATAGCAGAAAGTAAGTGCTTAACATCTTCAGAAAATTCTAGTATGTTATTATACATATCTAGTATTTCTATGTTAACGCCTACACATTCTCCTATATCAGATAGAACAAACAATTCCCTACTTTTGTTACTAATTAGCTCAGCTGAGTTAGCCTCGCTTTCTACTTGTTTACAATACAATTGAAACTCCATAAGCTTTTCAGCTTGCTTAAACACATCAGTTTCGTCTAGATTTCTGTGTCTGTAGTATTCAAATGAATTTTCTCTAGCTTTAATAACTTTCTTGTAGATCTTGTGAAGCCCAGGATTAATCCTTTTAAAGCTTGATAAGAATTTAAGATCTTGTATTTCAGTTACTTTAGTAGCTGTAAACCATGTAATCATTGAATCATCCATTGTGTATCCTCCTTTATCATTCATTTGTAAGAAGAACTCACTAATGTGTTTACAATTTGGATTCTTCTTGATGTATTTAACTTTATTTTCACTTACCCTGATCAACTGCGGCGTATCCCATGTCTTAACTGCTTTTGCAGTCCAAGAATGGAAATTACCTCTGTTTTCACCATATGTCTCTCTAAGAGAAACAGCTGGTTCTTCATAATAGAATATTGGGTGCTGCTGATCAGTATCCCAACTAGACCATGTATTCTCTGGGTAAACTTCTTTAAAGCTAGGGGCTTGCACATGTAAGATTTTAGCTGCTAGATGCATTAAATCTTCATCTGCTTTAGTGCAATAATAAATACGAGACTCGCTTTCCATAAGATCTTTGGCCTTTGGCTCTATCTTGTCAAGGGTGTACTGTTTATTATCATTACGTCTCTTATCAAATCTAAGAGAATAAGCAACCATACGCTTTTCTATCTCACGGCGCTCTGCAGGAGAAATGTTATCAAACTTGGATACTTCCATAGCTTGCTCTTCTTCTGTAGTGAACTCCGTAGTCCAGTCTTCAGGTACTACTACATCATCATAAGAATGATAAAACTCAGACTCTTTAAAGTATTTAAGTACAGCTGCACGTTTACGTGAGACTCTACTTTTCTCTTTAATTAGTGCAAGCTTACCTTCTCCTTGAGCTATAGCAATCTTACTGTCAAACTTAGCATCTAGATCTTCCAGAGTAAGTACTGAAGGACGACATTCCTGTTCTCCACCTTTAATAAGATATGCATCCGTCAATCTATTGAAAGATACATTCTCTTTAAAATAGAAATGCTTAGGCTCTATACCACCCCACACTACTAATTTGTCATCTCTTACAGATTTAAACTTACCTTTCTCAACTTCATATAAAAGCTTAGTAATTTTAAATCCTTCGAATAACTTAGTAGGAACTGCGTATCGTATACGTTTATCACCAGGGAACGTAGGACTAATCATGTCTTTATCTATAATATTAGATAGTTTGTTTAGAACACGATTCTCACTACGAGCACCACTAACAAGTGCACGAGTCTTAGAAATCCAATCAATGAAATCCTTAGTGTCTAGCTCTTCCTGGACTACATTAGTAGCCTCTATCGCAGCTTTCTTAATAATACCTTGAACATACGCTTTAGTAGCTTCGTTCCATATTACCTTCTCACGCGATGGAGTTACGTCAACACCTTCTTGTATAACTGTTTCCACGCCGTTGTCATCTACTACAACCTGTCTCATAGGACATTTGAATGCAATAGCGCCATACAGTTGCTCCATTTCTAATTCTCGGAAATCTATGTGACCATAGTTAATACCTGTTTCAGCTTGCGGATTCTTTACCACAAGTACATGTGGTTTAGAATATGTATAGCCATCACTGATAATAAGATGCTCTGAGCTGTAAATCACATCGTTCTTAAAGTTAACTTCATTTACATAGCCGCTTTCGCCTACAATTGAAAAGTTAACGTTGTTTAAGTAATTTAGTTGCTCTTCTATAGCTTCTTTGTACTTACGTCTATTATGTTTCTTAGTTCTGAAGCTTACTTCCGTGTAATTCTTAGAATCTGATTCTTCATAATATACTTTAGTACCATCTGAGAATGTAACAAATGGGTTTTGTTTACCTGCTTCTACATTGAAAGCTGGTATAATGAAATCAGTCTTGTAATTGTAGCAATTACATTTAAATCTCATTCCGTTGTAGACAGTTTCTATAGTATAGAAATCAACGCCGGTAGACAATGCTGCTTTAGCACCTAAGCCAAATGCACCAAAGTTCTCTGATGTGTTACGCTTAGTAGAATACCCTAGTTCTAGGACACCTTCTAGTCTGCGTGCACCAATACCTACGCCGTAATCCATTACTGAAAATGTATCACAATAGCCTACACCTTCACTTTCAGTATAAGTAAGATCTATCTTATTCTTATGCTTGTCTAGATGTAAAACATTGTAGTACTCTGCATTAAAGTTACTGTCTTCGTACTGTGCGCCTGAGCGCGTAATGTAATAGTCTTCTGCTTTCTTCTCTCCACTTAGTATTTCTAATGCTATTTCTTTCTCCCTCTGTGAATCACAAGCATTAGTTGTGAGCTCGCGGATGGTACTCGAAATTGGCATAGAATACTGCGTTGATTGCAGAATGTCAAAGACCATTCTCTTTGCCCCTTCGTTGATCTTTTTCTCGATCCCTTTAGAGCCTTTAATCTGTGTGTCAATGGTTTTTATACTCATCTTAATTTGTTATTTAATAAATTAACATACTTTTGTTGATATTCTGATAGATAGGTTTTAGGTATAGGTAATACTTTTAATTCAGCATAGTTAGTTGTCCAAGATATAGCGCCAGGAAACCATTTATTTTCTCCTGCTCTAATCTTATCAAAATACTCTTTCATACCGGATTTTGATAATGTAAATTCAGGTATTGTATAATACCAAGCTTTACGATCTTGACCATCTTCTGATGTATAACCGTTACCATCCCATCCCCAAAATATAGCAAAAGAAAAGCCGTTGTGTTGAACAACGGCTATTATGTCTCCTCGTTGGAGAGCATTTACTTTCTCATGTCTTGTCATAATTGTTGTACTAATTCTAAAACTTCTATACATTGTTGCCTATTTCTAGGCATAAATAGAACGTACGTCAGGCTATTCTCTTTCAGATGTTTTTTAAACAACTTCCATCTCAAAGGGAATGACTCGTTAGCGTATCCTTTTGTCTCGATTATCCATTTACCATTAGGATCAACAAAATCAGGAGTATATGTAATAGGTCGTATTTTACTACCTTTATTACACAACTTAGCTTTTGTTCCTTCATAACATGCTTGTGGATATACCATTCCAGGGAATACAGTAAATGTATGTTTTTCGTAATCAACTTTAATCTTATTGTCGTCTAGCATTTTATACATATGCTTTTCTAAAAGAGATTGAAATTGAATTCCTTTATATACATTTTTCTTAGCGCTTACTTTAACTTTACCTTTCTTCTTATAACCCATTTGCTACAATATTAGTTTGGAAATTACCTTCATACCCTCTGTCTTTACTCCATATATGGGCCTGACCTACACGCTTGGTGCCAACATAAGCTTTATTCTTATGCCATTCGTCATTACCACATATAGATGGAATAAACCTGACTTTAGTTCCCATAAACTCATTAAGCATCTCTTTATGATAATGCCCTAAATGTGCTTCTCGGAATGTAGTCTGGCTCCACATGATTGGTTGCTCTGTAGCCATAAGTAAAGGGATTTTATCCGCTTTAACTTTATCGCCATGGAAATGCAATATCATGTTTGTTCCATACTGATAGTATTTACGTTCTTCTAAACTATTATCTACTGTAATATTTGGATTGTTTGAAAACTTAGCTTCAAGCAGGTCACCTACATAGAACATACGTTCATAGTCATGGTTACCTTGCACTATAATCACATCTACTGGTGCGTATTGTGAAAGATACGTAATTGCATACTCCATTAACTGCCAATAACCACGGAAAGACTCTCGCCATCCCATGTAATCATCTTGCGGCGTTCCTGCAGTAGTTGTTTTACGTAATCCTTCAGAATTCATACCGTCGTTACCAATTGGAAGTAATATTCTGTCTATATGTAATCCTCCTGCTTTAGATATGAGGTTTACTAGGACTTTCATATAGTCATCTATTAACTTCTGTGGGCCTTCCCCTGATACTTTACCATAATGTATATCCGGTAATGATATTTCTAACATTACTGGATCTTCTAGAAAAGCGTATTTTATTGCATCAACTTTAGGGGCATCTTCTTTAACTAGATCTATGAATTCTTGTTTCATATTTCCAAATTCATGCCACTGATTTTGAGTTACAACAGAATATCTTTGGTCACCATTAGCCGCTTGCCAAAACTTAACAGATTTTACATCTGCCATAGTAAGGCCATTTGACTCTAAGTGTTCTTTAAATTCTGGGGCGTGCACATTATCGTTAGAATTAACGCCTAGTGCTTCTCGACGTGCAGCGTGTGCTACTGTTTCTGGTACTTCAAATTTCTCTGCTAACCAGGCTGATCCTTTTTTCAAATAGCCTGTACGTTCTCTTAAAAATTCAACTATCTCCTCTTTGTTCATCAATTATCTGATTTAGTATAGCTATGTTTGTATTCTTAACTAGGTCAGATGGATCTTTCGATTCATACTCACTAGGAATACACACATTTATTAGGCCATACTTCATACAGATCTTGTTGCCCATCATCTGTCCTGGATTGGTAGCTTTATCATAATCATTATCATAAAGAACCAAGATTTTTGCAAATCTTTCCTTAAGACTCTCTATTACTTTTTCTGCTGGTATTTGCATCTCGCTTTGCATAGCAATTGCGGGATACCCTGCAGAATATAGAGTCATGATGTCTTTTAACGAAGATGTTAGAATAACTAAATTACCTTGTTCAGGCAATTGATTCCAACCTTGAGTGTCTACTGCTTTAACATTGCTTGTCCATTTGCGCTCTGTTTCTTCTGGTGCGTAGATTTTAAATCTTTGACCAAACTTATATGCGTAAGTGATTGTTTTACAGCTAAATCTATGTTCGTTGACCCAATAATAATCTATAGGTTCGACGCCAAATTTAACTAAAATATCTTTACTTATATAATATTTAGACCAAAACTTTGCATCGTCCTTATTCCATTTACGACGTTTCTTACGTATAAGTGTAAGTTTTTCTACGAGATCAGGTTGTTTTCGTTTAACACCCTGAGCTCCCATAGAAAATAATCCGTCGTCTTTAGTATAAGAAAGACCTAAAGCAAAATCTCTGTCTACCATACGTAGCGCAGTTATCCAATCACAATTAAATGATGCTTGGATATATCTGAAGCAGTTAAAGGTATGTTCTGGATGACCGTGGTCCTTGTATAATAAGGCGTTCTTCCATACATATATAGCAGCGGTTGGAGTATTGTCTTCACGTAACTCGCTACAGAACTTTTTGTTAAGCTCTTTAAACCCTCTGATATAATACCTGAAAATGTCATACTCAGTAATTTTACTAAGTATGACATCTGTATGCAGGTAATCATCACTACTTCGTGATGCAATCATTAAAACGGAGAGTCGTCTTCTGTACTGTTAAGAGGCTTGTCTGGCATAGTCCAGTCTTCATCCTCTTTCGAGTCAGGAGTAACCAAGTTAATGGTTGGATTATGCGTACCCCATGCTAAGTCAGCGTTAAAGTCAGCGTTGAATGATCCATAGTCGTCGTTTAAGTTACGAACAAAGAAATCATCACGTTGAGGTTTAACACGACCAAAGTGCTTAGTGTATACAGTTTGGTACTTGTCATCTTTAACACCTACCAATACACGTACTTGATTGTCTTTCAACACGCTAACAAGCGCTTTGATCTCTGATACGTCACCGTTAGAGATTTTCTTACCTGTTTCAAAGCTTACGTCATCGCCGTTGGCTACGTTAGCCCACGCTTTAACAAAGTTGATAAGAGTTTCTTCACCAACAAAAGCATGTCTCTCACCGGTAGCTTTCCACCAGTCAAATGTAGGTTTCCCTTCTGACCATGTAGTTTGACCAATAGCATTAATGTACTGGTTCTTACCATTTTGAGATACACGAGCTTTTGGTTGTACCAATACCTCTAGTTTAACTTTAGTATCTTCATTACCCAACCAGAACACTACTTTGTTGTATTCTTGATCACTGAAGGCTACTTCATAATTTGGCTCACTCTTAACTTTGATGTCTAGAGCATGTAATTCAGCCATTGTAGGGTTAACTGCGATAACGTTTACGTTAGTTAATCCTGAGTATAGTTTCATCCCTGAACCTACTACTTCTTGCGTACTTGCGTTTGATTTAATTGCCATAATTAAAATTCTTCTTCTTCGTTATTAATTTCATTTAATTGATCTTGAGCGTCCATTTCTTGACGTCCTTGGATTTCTTCTTCCCAAGCTTGTCCTTGCATTTGCTCTTGTTGTTCGTCAGTATACACCTCAGTGTCTTCAATAGCATCCTTAGTTCTTAAGTCTAAGTTTTCTTTGTAGTCATCTGTAATAGTATTTACTGTACCCATAACTTCTTCGATAACCCCTTCTACTGTAGTTTGATTAGGGTTAGCAGTAGAAGTAGTGTCGTCAACAAAGTTAAAAGACATTTTACGCTTCTTCTTAGCTTTCTTGCCTTTTAATACTGGGTGCTTAAACATTTCTGTTAATTCCCATCCTTCTAAGCTATACTTAGCTTGGATCCCTTTGCGGTCAATCCCATTGTCTAGATCGTTTAAGATCATAGTCGTTGTAATGGTTTGCGGAGTCGGTTGTGACTCAACGCTTGCTTCTGTGTGTTGATTGGTTTCAATCATTTGTGTTAAATTTTTAACAGTTAATCAATAAAAATCTTTGACCATTCCATGGGCATGGTCTTACCCTTTAAGTGATCGCATCGACTGCCGGCTACTACATCTCCTAGTGAGTCAAATGATACCATAGTAACATCGTCTTCTCTATAGATATAGCCTACTGCGTCAGCGTTTGCGCATGTAATTTGCTTAATCTTACCTGTAAGGTCGAGGTCTTTCACAGCCACTTCCTTACCTTTCTTCTCAAGCATCTTGTCTTTCAAGTGACCAACAAGGATCACATGATCGGCAAGTGTGTTTAATCTATCTATCCATTTCTTGTATGCCATTCTAAGATACAGGTAACCTGCACCGTTAGGCAATGAAAGGATAGACATACCTGGGTTCTTTTGTTCAAAGTTTTTACCCATTGGAGTCTTCAGGTATATTTGTTTACCTTCTTCTTCACACCATTCTTCTAACTTAGAGATAGTATCGATAGCTACATACTTGTAAGGTTTACCCTCTTGGTATATCTCTTTCCCTATCTCTCCTAGTTCTTTTAGACTATTTACTTGTACTTTTAATGCATCTAACATGTCAGAGCCCTGTTCTAAGTCTATAATAAGACAGTCGTCTAGCTGAGCTAGCACTGTAGTCTTACCTATCTTAGGAGCACCGTAAATAATCATGTTCTTTGGTGATTTTCTACTCGCTTTTACTTTTTTCTTAGGTAGTTTACTCATGCCTTATTCTTTTTTTTAGCACGTTTAGACTTACTGAGATGTGGTGCTTCAACTTTAGTAGCCTTTGCACGACTTTTATACTTTTTCCTCTTTTTTGGCTTTCGCAGAGAATCTTCGATAATAGCCCTTTGTTCTTTTTCATAAGCTTCTGGATCAAATGGTGATTTTAACGTGTGGTAAAGTATAAAGCCAAATACAGCTCCTACTACTATAACTGGAATCCATTCCATAATATATAATTTAAATAAAGTAATTGGGGGAAGACCGCATAGACGACCAAGTTTATAACCCCCTCCCCCTCAATTACAGCAAAAGTATGCAGCACTCACGCAGCTTGCTCTCGTAATTATACCCGTTAGGGTACATATACCCTTGATGTGTACTATTTTATACCTGTTCGGGTACACTTTCGTATAATAGCTAACAACATAACCTGGGGTCTTATTGGTATTGTTGAGACATTACCACTAGTTATGTGTTAGCAATATGTAGGCTGACAGGTTTTATTCTGAAGTCTTACAAAGAGTAACTGTCATTATTAGGGTTTAACTCTTAATCACCCATGCCTTCTGCTCATTTTGCCATTACTACCTGTATTCTTAGGGTATGGCACACTATTTATTGTAGATGATTTAGCATATGTTTTAGGGTATGTAAACCCAAATTGTAATGTAAATATATCATCAGTCACAAATTTAGATTTCTTTGCTTCTTCTTCTTTTCTTAATTTTTCATTTCTTCTCTCTCTGTTGTATTCAGGGAGTCTTCCTTTAGAGACAAACTCTGGCTTGCCTTCTAGGGGTTCGTAATCGTGGTATCCTTTTTTCAAAATATGTATCTTATTTTATTCCATGGTATAATGCTATCATGAAGGTTAGTAAATTGGTTAATTAATTTTCGTTTAAGATGTCTTTCGTATCTAATGTTTCTCCCTCCATACTGTGAGATCTTATCCTCTTGTATATCTGGTGTCCACAGTTGTGCTTCTGCATTTGGTTTATCTATAAGATTAGCTCTATGCTTGTTCTCGTTGTGAGTTAGAAATATAACTTCTGCAAGAACTTGCTTTTTGTAATCTACATAATCGTCTAACATTTGAAACAACTGCTTGTAATCCTCTAGCCATGTCTCCGTCACAATGACTGGACTGAAGTTAACATGGACGTCATACCCTGCATCTATAAATGCGTCGATAGCTTTAATCCTATCAATGATTTTAGATGTAGCGGGTTCATGTAACGTAGACATGTGCTGAGGCATCAAACTGAAACGTATGCGTATCTTACCTTCAGGGTTATACTCAATCAACTTAGGATTTACGTACTTGGTAGCGAACGAGCCCATGGCTATAGGGTGAGTTCTAAAAAACTCAAAGATGTTCTCCCAGTCGTGATGTCTAAGGTGCAATGCAAAGTCCTCGTTACAACTAATGTCGTAAGTAGTGTGTTGCGCGTGTGTTTGATTAGGTTTGTTAACGTGTGTAAAGAATGCGTGGTTATTTACTGCTGTGAGTATATCTCCTGTATTCTGTGCTATCGTTAATCCTTTAGGTTTGTTACGTTTCATGTAACAGTAACTGCAATCGTACAAACAGCCATGACCAAAAGAAGGTGTAATAAAGTCTGTAGATCTACCGCTTGTTTTAATGTCAAGGGCTTTTCTATTTACTTTTGTTATTAACATATTTTCTTTCGTTTATAGTGAATGTACTAAGTTCAGCTTCGTATGGTATCATACCTAACATGCCGTCCCTGTTTTTCTCGATATGCACTGCCAGCAAGCCTTCTGGCTCTTCATCGCAATACAAATCTGTAATACCGTAGAGGTCAAATGGCCTCTGTAGCATCATAACAACATGAGCATCCTGACCTATACTGTCACCACCAAACAAATCTGTTAGCATTGGTTGGTACTGATTACGGGCACGATGTTCTTGTTCTATATTCCTATTTAATTGTGATAACAGTATATTAATAACACCAAATTTAGCTTGCATATACATACACCCTTTTGATATTTGGTTTAGTTTTTGCAATTCTGTATCGGCGTTAGCTGATATTAACCTAGAGTCATCGTAAACATTTATGACCAAAGTGTCCGGGTAGCTCTCTGCTATCTCAGCATTAGTCCTTTTAATAAATGTTATGTCTTTAGGTACGTTATTAAAATAAATAGGATATTCAGTATAAGCAGCAACTTTCTCTGCATATAGATCATACTCGTCTTGTCTTAACTTGTTTTGTACTGACAGTAAATCCATCACTTCTTTCTTGACATCCTTAGCACCAGCACGTAATATTTGCTGATGACCAGGCATCTCGAAAGACCAGTACAATACCATTAAGTTTTTCTTTGAGTTAGTATCTAAGAGATCGAAGATCATCTGATTACTGAATGCGCTTTTACCTACACCTGGACGACCTGCTATGACATACATTTTGCCAGGTTGCAGACCACCTAGTAGGTTTCTGTTTAATCTTATCCACTTAGTGGGGTAAACCACACGCTGTCCAAGCATACCTTTCTTTATCTCATTAAGTGAGGTATTTACTGAGTCTGCTATGCTATGAAATCCTTTTTCTTTAAAGAGATCTTGTGATTCGTGGTTTGGTTTGGTCTCGTGTGTCATTTTCATCTAAATTTTCATACTTTTCCCAAGTATGATTGTTAATCCATGTTTCTAAGTTTTGCATGTAGCCTAAGTTGTTACGCTCCAATTTTAGCTGGGTGTTTAGGCAAGCTACTATCTTCTTATGGACATGAGGCTTGCCGTCAACAATTCTTTTGTAACGAGCTTTTGCTTTTTGATTTGACTTAGAGTTAGGATCTTTAGCATGTAAAATGCGGACACCTTTATCAGAGTTTACCTTCATAGGATAGGTTAACATCAACTCGTTGAACATCTTGTCAAAGTCTGCTAGAAATAAATCTAAAAACTTGTGTCTAATAACATGATTTTCTGTTGTATCACCGAGTTTGATGTAACCTTCCTCTTGAAGTTTGTCTAAGTTTGGCTTAAGATTAAGCTGTGGGTTGTATTTATTGCCCTTCTTATAAACTAGATAAAGGTAGGTAAAGTCATCAGGACTCATACCTACCTCTTTAAGCATATTTAAATCTAGTTCAACAATCATTGCATATAAAAGATTTTGTTATAATGGCATATAACGTATCCACAAATGTAATAAAAATATTCATACCTACAAATTTATTTGTTAAAATTATTTTTATAACCACTTCACACCATCTAACTTTTGGACTGAGTTTTTAAGCCATTTTTCTTCTTGACTATCCTTTACATACAGGACATATACAAGACCTTTCTTGTCTTTCTCAAACCTTATCAGTCTACCAACACGTTGGACCATTGATAAAGCTTTACTAGTCAAACCACATACTACACCTACGTTAGCATTAGGTACATCAAAGCCTTGATTTAAAGCTTTAGTTGAGCAAAGTACATTGACTTCCCCTTCCTTAAACTTACGCAATGCTTCTTTACGTTGCTTTGCTGTTCTCTTGCTATGATACACTTCTGCTAGTGGGCTAACACTTGCTGCTAGTTCATCGGTAAATGAATTTTTACCGCCAAAAGTTATTATTCTGTTATTTAAATTATTGTACACAATCTCTCTAAACTTCTCAACCTTGTTGGTTGCGCAGTCTACAATTTTCTTGCGTTCACGTATAGCACTGTAAAATCCGGCAGCATGTGCTTTCATTTCTCCACTGCTATTAGCAGACGCTAGTACAATACGTGCAGTATTGAAAGCGTCAGACCCAAGCGCTAGTTTATGTTTAACGAACTTTCTGTTTATTCTTTTATATTCAGTTTGTTCTTCATTTGTCATTTCAATTGGAATACAATGTATTTCATATGGTGACACTAGGCCTAGGCTGACGCATTCATCAATACTTATTCTATATATTGTTGGTGCTAATTTAAATAATAGTAATCTGTACTCTTCCTCTTCAGGCGGAGTAGCAGTCATACATAACAGACGATCATACTGATTGTTCTTAAAGAACTTACGGTATTGTGGTGAGAGGCCAAGATGGATCTCATCACATACTACAATATCATAATGATTGTCTATTAGTTTGTATGCGCTCTGGTAACATATTATATCAACACGGTCGAGACACTGCTCAAATCCCCACTTGATGAACTCCTCTTTGAACTGATCTTGCAATTGTACTGTTGGTACAAGCAAGAGTGCACTACCTTTGGGTATCTGTTTGAGTACATAGTTGATTGCAACTACGCCACATCTAGATTTACCAAAGCCAGTACCAGCTATTATACTACCTCTAAAGTTGTGAGAAGCCCATGCATTTAATGCGGCTCTTTGTTCAGTGTCTTTGACTGCGTGTGTTTTTATGCTAGTGTCCATACGGTTACTGTCCTGTTAGTTTCAGGGTCACGTTTCGTTGAGTTTGAGGTTACAATACCACGATTAACTAGTTCAGTTACCCTACCAGTTACACGATTGATTGGCCACCCCAACGCCTTGGACAGATCTTTGTTGCTTGCTTCCCCCAATATCTTAAGGGCATGCGCAACTGCTCTTTGTTTAGCACCTAGCTTTTGCTTGATACTATCAAATGCATCTACTTGAGTTTTTCTAACTTTATTCATTTAAGATTGGTTGTTTACAACATTCACAAATTCTAACCTCCTCAACTTTTCCTAATTGAGGTACAAGGTCCATTTCAATATAATTTTTAGCAATAGCTAACCTTTTAGTAAACTGAAGCAAACTATCCATAGAAGCGACAGAGTATAGTACAGTAGCATGGTCTCTATCAATAGCTTTACCTATTTGTACAGAAGTCTTTTTAGTAAATCTTCTAGCCAACAGACAAAACATTTGTCTAGCTTCTACTATATTTCTATCTCTTTTTCTACTTATTATCTGCTCTTTAGTTACATGCAGTTCCTTACGAATACCTTTAAATATATAATCAAAAGGTGTGATTACGTAAGTTTCATTAGCTCTGCCTTCAATAGTAGTTGGTTGATTTATTTCTCCCATACTTTACTGATGTTTACGTCTGCTTTAAGCAGACCATTAGTTACTACTTTCTTAGCTGCTTTCTCCATTAAATGTGTAAGAGTTTCTGACCATTTATCTACATATCTGTCTGCACAGATAGTATCTATTTGATCATGCACAGTCATTACAACTTTAACAGGCAGTTGTTTATCAGCTAAATACTCATAAATGTATACAAGTGCAAGCTTAGTCATATCTGCTGATGCACCTTGAATTGGTGTATTCTTAGATGCACGCTCAATACTACTAAGCTCCATTGATGCTGACTCATCACTCCATATCTTTGGGAACCAGTTAACAAACCAACGACGCCGGTTGAACGGTGGGAAGGTTTTAATATAACCATATTGTTTACCAAAATCAGCTAGCTTTTCAAGGAAGCCTTTGATGTTAGGGAACGCACTGAAGTAATCTTCAATGAGTTGCTTTGCATCATCTTTAGATATGTTGAGAGTATCAGCAAGCTTGTTAGGACCCATACCATATGCGAGACCAAAGTTAATAGTCTTTACATTAGTACGTAGGTTTTTGTGCTTTGGACAATTACATTTACTTTTATTAACTAAGTAAGAGCAATCATATTCAGCAGCAAAATCCCATTCATTCTTGTATACAAGCTGTGCACAGGTTGAGTGTAAGTCCTGACCATCTTCTAATGCTTTCATCCACACGGGATCTTGGCTACCAAAAGCTATGACATTCAGTTCTTGGGAAGCATAGTCAGCACTTACAAACGACCAACCATCTGGTGCAGTGAAACAATTTCTAAACGCATTATCTGCAGGTATTTGCTGCATGTTAGGCTTAGAGCTGCTTACACGACCGGTATCAAGTATTTGATTGAAACTAGTGTGTATCTTACCATCTTTGTTAATATTTTTCAAGAAAGCTTCACCATAGCTTGTAGCTATCTTCATCTTTTCTTTGTATTTAACATAATCATTGATAAGAGGATACTTGTTTCTATACTTGTACATGGATTTGCCATTTACATTTTCAAGTTTAGGTATAATACATTGAAATACATCAAGCACTTGCTTTGGTGAATCCCAATTTATATCTACTTGTTTTTCAACAGTGTCAAACAAATCACCTTGCACATACTTAGGTATAAACTTTTGCATACGATGGTCTTCAACCACATAGTGATTGAGTATATCTTGCAAAAGTTCAGCATCATAGTATGATTTCTTGCTAAGTTTAATCCATTTGTCTGAGTCAAGGGAAATACCGTTAAATTCTATGTCAGCAAATGCTAACACAGCACGGTTCTCTAGTTCTACAACATTTTTAAGCTTGTTAACAATGATAGGTGCTCGTTGTTTGTTGTGTATCTGAATAAGATACTCAACATCTTTAGCACCATAAACAATTTGATTTGTAGTAAATTGTTTATTTATACCACCTATAAATGATGATTGCACATTTTTGTTAAGCTCAATGTTGAGGTAACGTTTAACAGTGTTTTTAAGACTGTTACTGAGTTCTTTACCACAATTTATAACTTTTTCCGTAAGCATAGTGTCATACACATTTTGACATTTGATGTCACAATGGTATCGGATAAAGTTAAGGTCAAATTTAGCGTTGTGAAATATCTTAAGTATGTTTGGTGATTCTAAAATATCTTTAAACATTACTAATGGATAATCACGCACATCTATAACATATTGATGAGTATCATCACCAATTTGAAACATAGTCATGTCATCACGCACAAAATTAAGACCTGTGGTTTCGGTATCAACTGCAAGAATTTCCTTGCTTTTGCAATAATTAACGGCATCTTCAACAGTAGCTTGAAAATACAAGTCATTGTTGAACATGTCGTTATTATAAGTAACAAAATATATCATGTTGTAAATTCATCTGGTTCACGGTCATTAACAGTATCTTGTAAGTGTTGATCGTATTCAGGCATACAATGCTTGTCTACATATTCACATACACTTTTAGCGTAAGCTGTTTTTATTTCCGAACCTTGGAACATAAATTCTGATATATTTTTCTTAACTGCTTCTTGATACATCATTTTAAATATATTATAGCTGTTATCTACAACCATAGCATAAATCCATTTCATATAGCTCATAATAAATAAATTAAGTTAAGACAGTGTTGGCGTCAAGGCGTTAAATAAAACCTTACACTGTCTTAACATAATTAATACTACATCATCTGCATATCATCAGCTGTAAATGCTTCTACAACTGTAGGAGAAGCAATAGCAACTGAGTCAGGTTCTAGATAAGTGTGTAAATCATCAGTAGCACCATTAGTAAGAATAACATCTGTGTTAGCAAATATATAGTTACCATTGTGAGTGATGAAGTCACCTTCTTTACCTTTACGTTTAGCAGACTTTTTTAAGTTTTCTAATTGCCATTCAGTACCTTGTAAGGTTTCTGTTACAATTATTCTACAACGTTTATCAAACATAGTAGGGTTGAAAACATCTAAGTCAAGCATTTTACCTTTTTCAGAGTCATACCAAGGTGCATCTGGACCAAAGTTGATACCAAGCAATTCTTGAGCATCTAATGGTTCAGCTGTTTGCCAAGACATACGAGCTTTAGAACTAAATCTATCATCTGATTTATTTAGCATAGATAAAACATTTTCTACTTTAGAAGATGTAAGTACTTCTGCAAATGCTAATTGTATTTTACCGTTAGCGATTTGACGGGCGTTCACTAATAAAGTGTCACCTTTTTGTAGGGCATCTTTAGTCCCTGAGTTTAATTGATTAGGCATGTTGTTTACATGTATTTAAATGTTTATGCTAGTTTCGAAGGTATACTAGCAACCTTTTTAGCAAAGCATGTAGGAGTCGAACCTACACTTGTACCATATGCTTTATAAAAAAATATTGTAAGTTGTGGAAATTTTGGTGCCCGCAGTTTTAATTCCTGCTACTTACGATAATAAACAGAACGCGTTTCTATTTTATGAAAAGCACATACGTCGAATGGTTACGACATTGTAATTATATAAATTACTAAAAAGCAGTTTGTCTACTTGCTTAGGTATACGTCGAATATCACGACCTTTCTATGGTTTTTTAAGAGTATCATTAACTTTAGCACGTAAATATGCATTAGTAAATTGCTCTTTAGTTAATGGTTCATGTTGAAGTTCTCCATTAAGCAATTTTACACCACCTTTATAACTGCAATAATATCCTTGATTAATTGGATCATCATTAACATCATTATAATAATAAAATAGTTCATTATTACTTTCATTATACATAGTAAAGCTTTTAGGTATAAATCTTATATCTATAATGTGATTAATGCTTTTTGCTTCGAATAGATCGTTTCTTATGAATTCTTGTATTCTATCTTCACAATATGACATCAGTTCTGCTGGTGTTGGTTCAGGAGGATGAATATCATTTATTTTCTCATACTCATCCCATTCAAATGCTTGTCTTGAGTCTTCAGAACTATAACCTGAATTAGATAAAGCTATTTCAAGTTCTTTAACACGCTTTTCAGCTTTAACAAGTTCGTCTTTATAAATTACAGCAGCAGCATTAGTATCTGTATTGTTATCTCCTACTAATGCATATTTGGTATCTATTTCTGTACGTAATCTATTGATTTCATCGCGTTTATCATTGATATTAGCTATATGTTTAGCAATAATATCATTGAATACTATAATTAAATCGTGTAAGTCAATGTTAGTTTGTGGTTTAACCATTTTTCTGCTCTTTAGTGTTATTTTCTTGCTTTTCTTCTTCGTGGCATTGTTGACAAGTATGAAACTCATCACAAGTACACGTTAGCTCAGGACTTATACTATATAAGTCCCAAGCATCTTGTGCATCTTCGTAAAACATTATAAACCAGAGTCTTTAACCCATTCGAAATCGTATGTGCCACCTTTTCTAGCATCATAAGACATTATATCGTGATGATCTTCTCTTATACTCTTATCAATAGTTTTGCTAACTAATTTAGTTTTAGCTCTCTCAACTGTTTGTAGCATATCTGCTATTCTTTTTAGATCTTTATTGTCTTCATGTAGGTTATACACTATATTTATTAGTGTTTTTACATGATTTCTCAAGTGTTTTACAGTGCTTACTGCAGTTTCTTTGTTGTCAATTGATTCGAGTTTGTACTCTTGACTTGTTACAATATTTTGTATTGCGTCGTAAACTTTTTCGTTTTTTACCATGATTATTCTTTGTTATAAAAGTCTGTTAATGTTTGTTTAGTTATTGGATATGTAGTTATTACGTCGTTAACGTGGTCACAATTTGTGCATTCTGCAAGTGTATCATGACCAACGTGTTCAAGAGTATGACCTTTATTATGGCCACACTCTGAACAGTTTATAGTTGCTATCATTTCTTATTACGTGTTAGTGTTGAAATGATTTTATCTAATTTAGCTTTCTCTTTCTTTGCACCATCAGGTTGATTGATTTGTAATGCTTTGCGTATTTGTACATAAGCATCTAATCCATCTTTGTTGATGAAAGAATCACGAGCATCTTGCCTATCTTTAGCAAGAGCTCGTCTTATATCTTTTTTGAATTTACTGTGTGCCATAATTAGTTTGCTTGTTTATACCATGCTAATTCCATTACCATGAAAGGTAATATCATTTGACATGAGAATGAATAGTCTTTAGTTTTTTCTATTGCTATTGCAAATCCTGCAATCCATCCAATTGTAAGTGAACGTTTGACGCACCATTTACGTGTGTTGTACAAATAAATAGCATAGCTTACAATAAGCCAGCATAACCATAAGGATGTGCACACAAGTTTATCAATTGCTTCTGATAAATGTAGTCTGTCTGTCAATATTACTAGAGACAGAGTTAACAATCCAAGAATAATGTAGTTTAGTCTTTTCATTTTGTTAATGATTAAGTTAATTTAGGTTAAGGCAAGGAGAGTAACAAGCGAACAGCTTGCTACCTCTTGAAGCTTTTGCCAGAGCTTTTTATTATGTGATGCGTTTTACAGCTATTTCACAAACCATCTACCGATCGTTAGGTAAATACTCTTTCATACGAGAGTCATCTGGGTTGACGCATCACTTGTGCTAATGTTATACTATCCAATGTAACAAGATTGTATACATTGGGATTTATGTCAATATGGTGTGTGTGGTGGTTGGTGACCACTCACACAATCAAATGTTAATTAAAAAAATGTAGCTATGCTACATTTCTTTGCGGGCTTTGGCGATAGCCATGTCCGCCTTACGGGCTGCGGCAGCAGACATGTAAGGAAGTAATACATCGTATTGCTTTGTGTTATCCTTGGATGGCACACTTTCCCAACCTACGACGGAGTCTGGTTGGTACATATCCAAATCAAACGTAAGTGTAGAGTGGATTTTGCGCGAACCTTCGTGCTTAAACTTAATGGGTTGCATAGTCTTCCCATTGATTGTTGTGTGCTGTCCAACAGCCACAACATAAACTAAATCTTCATTCATGAAATTTATATTTAACTTTGTTAATACTAGAGGGGGGTACCTCATCGCCAGAGAACAATGGGGGTCGTCGTTTGAGTTGGTTGGTACACTCGAAGATAAAACAAATTTTAAAAAATTTTACCCAGAATTTTTTCCGTAAGCTTTAATTAAGTACATTTGCTCCATGTCTGAAAAAACCTGCAAGAATTGTATCGATGGTCAATGCACCTGTAAAAGTAAGAAGGATTATAACGCCTTCGAAGATTATATAAAAGACCTTACAGAGTCTGACCAACCCGCTTGTTCTATAGAAGATCAAGAAAACTGCGAGAATTGCGGTAGTTAGATTAGAAGCACTCATAGAGTATCACCCCCCAGGTAGCCAATAAGGGGTCAGAAGTTGGATTGTAGGTTCAAATAGAACTAGAGTTTTCTCCAATAGCTTCGAAAAGAGTAACGTATAGGCTTTAGTTAGGATAAATTGCACACAGGTAAGTGCGGTGAATTAACATCAGTATTATTATCCTTGGGTCCCCATCGGGAGCACTGCTAAACGCTAAAATCACACTTGAAATCTAAAATCCAAGGGGGATACCTGTGTCTTTTTGGATCTCTTTAAATAAAATCTTGTATTGTAGCAGAAACTTTTATATATTTGTGGAAACATAAAACTATATACAAGATGAAATTCAAACCAAATAGTAATTGGGTGGTTCTACCCGATCCAACTTCAGACACTACTGAATCCGGTATAATCTTAGACGAGACTACAAAGAGAGCTCAAGCTAGAAGTAATGTACTTAAAGTTTTAGCTGTTGGCGATCACTGTCACTTTGTTAAGCCTGGGGATATTGCTACAATCGATCCTAGAAGCGAAGCTATACAATTAACTATAGAAGGAAAAGAGTGCTTACTAATTAGTGAGTCTCAAATTATAGGTAAAGAATGATTACTAGTAGCGTAATTGTAGACACCCCTGAAGAATGGGTCAGAACTGTTTTAAATTTTGAAGAAAAAATTAGCGACCTTGAAGCTATAGGCTCAGTTAAACATTGGGACACTACCTTATGGGTTTGTGAAGACGGATTTAAAGTTAGTATTGAAGTCGAAATGGATGAAGACTATGAGTAATAAAAAAAGAATTACAGTTAAAATAGATACCACATATAAATATATCAGATTGTGGAACGGTCTATTTAATTTAACTCCTAAAGAATTAAAAATTTTAGCAGAGTTTGTGGATGTCAATAGAGATATTGGTAATAAATTTGATAACGCATGCCATGTAGAAATTAAAAAGATAGTAGCTAAAAATTTAGGTATTACAGATTATAATACTCTTAATAATTATGTTAAACGTTTTAAGAAAAAAGGAGTTATATTAAAAAAGAAAACTTCGTACTCTTTAAATAAACTTTTAGACCCTGAAACAGCTAGTGTAGAAATAGTAATAAAATATGGAGATAACAGGTGACGATCATTACATTTATACTACTCACATCACATATTTTTATACGTTAGTTATAGTACAAAATTCTGTGGGAGAATTAGTAGAGTTACAAATAGAGCAACACTATGAATAAAAAAAAGAAAAACGAAATACTAGGACAAAAATTACAACCTGGTAAACCTAAAAATACGGCATTAAACAATATACGTCGTAGACAAAAAAACGCTAAGATCGCTAAAGAGAATGCAAAAAATGTACCTGAAGCAGATATAGTAGGTAGTAAAAACCCTGGGCCTCCAGTTCAACCCGCTAAACCACCAAGCGTTTTTAAAATGATGAAATCTTTTAGTAAAGATCTGGCTAATTATGTAAAAGCTGGAGCTCCTAACTGTTCTCAAACAGATTATAAAGAAAGATTACTAACTTGTGATGCTTGCCCACATCTATTACGTAATATGATGCGATGCGGTAAGTGTGGCTGCTTAGTTGAGCACAAAGCTAAATGGAAAACAACTACATGCCCAGATAATAAGTGGAAAGCTCAAGATCTTTCTAATCTACCTAAACCAAAGCCTCAGCAAGGTGATAAAAAATAAAGAAGAGTTAATATATTTTTTAGCTACTAAATATAACTTACCTATAAGCAAAATAGAAGAGATAGTTACTTATCAATTTAAGTTTGTTAAAAAAGTTATGCAGTCAGGAAAGTTTGAGGCTATAAGGCTACCATACTTTGGTGAATTTTCTGCAAAAAAAGAAAGGATAAAGCATATAACAAATTTAAAGAATGAAACTAAAAGATGACCTAATACATATTAAAGATAATAAAGCTGTACCAAGTGCATACGCTCTTCAGATAAAAGAATTTCAAAAACTTAAAGTAGATGACCTTTCTTTTATTTATTTTATGGTGGATCATCGCTCTCCTTTTTCAGTTTATGAATGGAGTCAGCGTGAAATTGAAGTAAAAAATAGTATATTTGGAGAAGACAATAAATGGAAACCTTCAAATAGAGTGCTAGCTGCTTGTAAAAAATACGCAGAACTCATTGAAACTTCGGCAGTTAAGTTATTAAAAGCTGCTACAGAATCTGTTACTAAATTAGAAAAGTATTTTAGAACAGTAGATCTAACGGAGTTAGATGATAGAGGTAAGCCTATATATACAGCTAAAGATTTAATTGGAAACTTAGAGAAGATGGGTAAAGTAGTAGATGGGTTATCAAGATTAGAAGAAATAGTTAAAAAAGAAGAGCAAGCTAGTAATCCAAATAGAGGTGGAGTAGAGGTAAATAAATACAGTATGTAATATGGATTTTTTAGAAGATATAGAACAATATAATACCGCAATGGATAATGCTTATGACTTTGTAACTGGAAAAGTAACTTTAGATTCACTTGTAACTGATTTATCAGTTTCAGGCATACATTCTTATGTGTTACCGTTTGATCCTGAAAAAGAAACAGGTAGAGAGCATGATACTTTAGATTTGTTAATTGAGCATTTTGAAAGTACAGAAGAGTACGAAAAATGTCAAATATTATTAAGGATAAAAAAGAAGAGTGCTTAAATTTAAAAACATAAATAGAATTAGACCTGCAGCCGTACACTTTGAAAAGTACGGCTTTTATACTAGCGCCCTACCAGGTACTCGTGAGTATTATACTTATTGGGATGGAGAAAAAGAGCGTTGCTTGTATGGTTATACTGCTGATGAGGGCACCGAAGATGCCCTTTACGTCACTGGGTTCCACTATTTTTATTTAAACTATTGCCCAATTGATAGAGCAGTAGATGAAGTTATGCCTGATGGATCTGTCCAGTCTAAACGTGAAAGAACATTCCCTTCATTTTATGATGGAGATCACGATTACTTTACACAAATAGATGCGGCTAGAGCTAGTAACCGTCATATGGTCGTGCTTAAAGCTCGTCGTAAAGGGTACTCATACAAAGCTGGGTCTATGTTAGCTCGGAATTATTTCTTTGTAAAAAACTCCAAAAACTTTGTATTTGCAGGACAAAAAGAATACCTTATTGGTGATGGGCTCTTATCTAAAGCTTGGGAGTTCTTATCTTTTATAGATGACAACACTGCATGGGCTCAGCCTCGTCTAAGAGACAGAGAGATGAGTAAAATGTCAGGATATAAGAAAAAAATTAATGGTATTGAGATAGAGTTAGGTATGAAATCCCAAATTATGGGTGTATCTCTAAAAGACAACCCCGACAAGGTGAGGGGAAAGGCCGGTGAACTTGTATTCTTTGAGGAAGCCGGTTCCTTTCCCGGATTACTAAAAGCTTGGGAGGTAACAATGCCTACAATGCGTCAAGGTGCTAAAACATTAGGGCTTATGATTGCATTTGGTACAGGTGGTACAGAAGGTGCAGACTTTGAAGCTATGGAAGAAATATTTTATAACCCTGCAGCATATGACTGTATGGATTATACTAATGTTTGGGATGAAGGATCTATGGGTACTAAATGTGGGTATTTCGTTCCTATATATAAAAACTTAGATGGGTTTATTGATAAAAATGGAAACTCATTAAGAGAAAAAGCAGTTTCTCATGAAGAAAGTATGAGAGATAAAAAGAAAGGAGCTGCCGATGCTAAGTCTTTAGATCAATATATAGCAGAACACCCTTTTTCTCCTCAAGAAGCTACATTACAAGTAACTGCAAATCTATTTGATGTAGCAACTTTACAAGAGCAATATAACTATGTGAAATCTAGGGGATTACATTCTTTAGGTACACTAGGTAAATTGTATCACGACGCTAAAGGTAAAGTAAAGTTTAAGATGGATGGAGATTTAAAACAAATCTTACGGTATCCTCACAGGCGAGAAGATGATAACACTGGGGGAGTAGTTATATATGAATCTCCGTATAAAAATACTAAACAGCAGGTTCCTATGAACATGTATGTTATTTGTCATGACCCGTACGGCCAAAATCAATCTGCTGATAGCACATCTTTAGGTGCAGCGTATGTAATTAAACGTCCAAACAATATTTCTAGTCCGGACGATATGATTGTAGCTAGCTATGTAGGCCGTCCTAACACATCTGATGATTACAATAGAACATTATTTATGTTAGCTGATTATTATGGGTGTAAGATAGGATTTGAAAATGATCGAGGAGAAGTTATTGCTTTTGCTAAACGATATAGAAAGCTGCATAAACTTCAAGAAGAGTTTGAGATGCTAGACAAAAAAGAGTTAAGAAGTAAGACTGTTAAACGTCAGTATGGTATGCATATGACGGAACAAAGAAAAAGACAAGGAGAAATATATATTAGAGACTGGTTAATGACCCCAAGGGGATCTGATGAAGATGGGAATAAAACATTAAATTTACACAAAATTTATGATTTAGCATTTTTACAAGAATTAATTAAGTTTAATCATCACGGTAACTTTGATAGAGTTATGGCGTTTATGATAGGTATGTACCACACTAGAGAGCTTTATAATGCAGAAGTAAAAGATATTTTAGAGGATAGATCCGCAGATGCGTGGTTTGACGCTAACTACTATTAATGGCATATTTATAAATATAAAAGAAATTTTTATAACTATTTTATAATAGGCTTAAAATTTCTTAAATTTGTTCGATTATGAGCTACGATAATTTACCAAGACAAAAACTTCCTATTAAACAAAAAAATAAGAAGTGGAGAGAAGAGTGCGTAGATGGATATATAAATTTATCTGCTAATACCTCTTCATTCTCAAAAAGACGAGACGATTTACGACGTTTTTATGATATGTACAATGGTTACATAGAAGACAGCGATTATAGTCAGCTATTAAAGCCGTACGGAAAAACTAGAAAAAATTTCCCATCTACTTTACGTAACTTCCCTATTATTAAGCCTATTATAGATTTATTATTAGGAGAGAAAGCTAAACGTCCTTTAAATTTTAGTGTTAGCGTGCTAAATGGAAACGCAGTAACTAGAAAAGAAGAAGCTAAGAACGAGGCTATATATAGAAATTTACAACAACATTTTTCTAATAAAGCTGCAGAAGCTGGTATTGATACAGGCATGGATCCAGCAGAAGTAGAGTTACCTCAGCAGTTAGAAGAGCTATTTAATAATACTTACGTAGATAATAGAGCTATTATGGGGCAAAATGCCTTAAGCTATATAATGGCTAGAGAAGAAGTTAAAGATAAATTAGATAAAGCTTGGTTTCATTATTTAGTATCTGGTGAAGTATACACACACAGAGGTGTAAGAGGAGGAGATCCTTTTTATGAAGTTTTAAACCCTGTAGATGTAGATTATGATTTAGATCCAGATTTAGAATTTGTTGAAGATGGTGATTGGGCTTTAGTGCGCAAGTTTGTTCACGCATCAACTATAATTGACCATTATCATGAGTTTTTATCTGAAGAAGAAATAGTTAGTCTAGAAGAGCCACACGGAATGGGTAACTCTCATATACCTTGGTTATCTGTAGGTGCTACAGGTCCTAATGCTAATCAATTTAATAATAGATTAATTGAAGTTATAAATATCTACTGGAAATCTAGAAAACGAATAGGGTTTGTAACTTATATGGATCAGGAAACAGGAGAAACAGAAGAAATAGAAGTAGAAGATGGATTTAGAATGCCTAAAGAGCTTAAAGAGCAAGGTGGTAAATTAGAATGGTTGTGGGTAAATGAAGTTTGGAAAGGTACTAAAATTGATGGTAGAATTTTTGTAGATATTAATCCTGTACCTAATCAAAGACAATCTTTAGAAAATCCTTCTATTTGTAAGTTACCGATTAATGGTAGAAGATATTCTGATATTAATTCTGACAATATATCTCTTGTATCATTAGGTATACCTTATCAATTAACATATAATGTGTATAAATATCGGCTCGAGCTCGCTATCGCTCGCTCAAAAGATATTATTGCACAATTTGATATTAACATGATTCCAAAAAAATGGGACATGGATAAATTTATGTATTATGTGGAAGGTACTGGTATCGCATGGGTTGATTACAATAAAGAAGGTGTTCAGCTTTCTCCTCAGCATCAATCAGTTCTTGATATGTCTATTAAGACTATTGAGCAATACATAGCTCTGCTAGATACGATAATGCAGGAGTGGGAGAAACTTTCAGGAGTAAACAGACAGCGTCAAGGAGAGGTTGGAGCTTATGAAGGTAAGTCTACATCTCAACAAGCTATTATACAGTCATCACATATTACTGAAGATTTATTCCGTAAGTTTGGTAGAATGGAGCAAAGAGATTTACAAGCTTTATTAGATTATTCTAAAGAAGCTTGGTTAACTGGTAAAAAAGCTTCATTTATTATGCCTGACGGAGCTACAGAATTTCTTGATCTAGAGACTATGGAGCATATGGAAGCTGAATACGGTATATGGGTAACTGATTCTGGGGAAGAAACTGAGAAGTTAGAAATAGCTAAACAAATGAGTCAAGCTATGATTCAAAATGGATTACCAGCATCAGCAGTACTTGAAATGCTAGATAGTAAAAACTTTGCGCAAATTAAGTCTAAATTAAAAGCAGCTGAGGCTCAACAAGAAGAATTAGCTCAACAGCAGCAAAAAGCAGAGCAAGAACAAGCTCAGATGCAAATGCAGATGGAAGAAGCTAAACTAGAAAATGAAAACATGAATAAAGAAAAAGATCGTGAAACTCAAATTGCGGTTGCTGAAATTCATGCAGGATTAACATCTGGTAAAAACGAAAATGATGCTATTGCTAAAGATAGAGAGCTAGATATAAAAGAACAAGAACTTGGTATTAAAGAGCAAGATATTTCTGAAAAAGGACGGGCAAATAAAGCAAAAGAAAATAACGACAAGGTTAAAATATCAGAAGATTCTAAGAACGAAGATAAAAAGCTTAAGGCCGCTAAGAAAAAAGAAGCTACTAAAGGATGATGGATACAGCGAGTAAACTAGACTTAATAAGACAGTCCATGGCAGGCGAGCTAGGCAAACCTGTGTATGAAGCTATACAAGAAGGAGGCGCGCAAACGCAATCTCCTGAAGGTAATATGCCTTCCCCTGAAATGCCAGAAACTCCAGTAGCCCCTCCGGCATCTCCATCTTTTTCCACTCAAATTTATGACAAAAAAGGAGAATTAGTTACTCCATCTACTTCTGGTGTAGGATTAAATCAAACTATGGGATCTAAATCTGGTAGTATGATTCAGCCTGGTCAATATGAAGACGGAGGTATTAAAGATTGGTTATTATCTAAAGCTAGAGAAATTAAAACTAGCTTACATTCTGATGCATCCCCAAATGCAAAAAAAGCTATTCGTGAAGAAAAAGAATCATTTGATAATCCTCGAGAAGGCGATCCGCAATGGTATGGAACTACTGGGGGGTCTATGGATGCCTTTAGGCATTCTTATGCTACAGCTTTAAATGTAAAAGAGCACGGATTAAAAGGTATTATTGCTCCTATGGGCCACGAATTTGAAGCTCTTATCAACCCAGAAAAAAGAGCTGCCTATGCAAAAGATATAAAAGATGGTAAACCTGTTACATCTATATTAAAAGAATCATATCAAGATATATATAATAATTTAGTAGGTGCTTACATTGGATACACATCAGATAGTGATGAAGAAGCTAGAAAAAGAATTGTAGAAAAAATAAAAGATAAAGATTTACTTTTTAATGATGAAGAATATATTAAAAAGAATATACACCCTTTTAAAGATAAAAAAAATCACGGAGGCTTAAGAAAAAAATTTAAAAGTGGTGGCAGGCCAACTGGTAAAAAAAGTATTACAGAGCTACAGAAGCATTTAACTTCAGAAGGTTATGATGTAGGTAAAGCTGGATCTGATGGTATATGGGGTAAAGACACACAAGCTGCATATGATAAATATACTGCCAGAGCTAATAACAAAGGAATTACTGGGTATATGGCAGGCCCTGTTAAAGTGTCTCAATCTACGCAATCTTATTTTCAATACTTAGCTAACGCTGCTCTACAACACTATGGGTTTGTAGGAGATAAAGAGTCTTTTTTTGATGTAGATGAAGATGATCTTAGAAGAGATGAACTAACGACGTACAAATCAATGCTTAGAACTAACCTTGATAATAAGAAAAAAGGTAAAATAGATTACAGAGACTATAGTGATGATCCTAACATAACTAAGGCTCCGTCGTCTAGTGCGGCGTTAGAAAAACTTAAAGGAAAAGGTATTACAAACATTTTAGTAAAAGATGCTTTACCGTTTCAAGGGCAAGGGGCAACAAAAGAAGCTTTACATGCTTTAACTGGAAATGCCTCTTACACATATGACAGCGAAACAGGCACTGTACATGTTCAAGATAATTATGATTTTAATAAAAGTCAAAGGGAAGTAAAGAAAACTGGAGCATCGCTTTCAGACATATATAACCAAATAACTAAAGGTAAATACGATAATCTATGGTCAAATGCGCATTCTGCAGGGGATCATATAAAATCTAGGATGCCTGTAGATATAAATTTAGGTAGTGCTACGGATTTAGGGCTTACTCCTGAAGAAATGAGATCGTTGCGTAAGTATAATCCTACAGCTTCTGGAGTTACAAAAGTTAATATGTTGGATATGGCTAAAAATAAAATTATGTCATATTTTGATTAAAGTGCTATATAATAATAACACCTAAGAAAACTACCTAATGTGTAAAAGTATTAAGTATATTATTTATTTTTGTTAACATAAAAACCAACCAATATGAATGAAGAACACGATGAAATTGCGTTAGACGACATCACTATAGACGATGTTGTTGCTGCGGAACCTGAAGATCCAATAACAGACGGTATTGATCTGCCAGATGCAGAACCTGTTAAAGAAGAGGTGGAAGATGTTCAAGATGATCCTGAAGATGAGCCTGAAGAAGGCGAAGAGGAAATAGAAGAACAACCTGAAGAAGATCAGGAAGAAGAAGAAGAGCTAGAAGAATCAGAGGATGATGGTGCTGAACCAACTGTAGTTTCTGAAATTTTAGAAAAATTAGGGTATGAACCATCAGATCAATATGATGATACTCCTGAAGGACTTCTTCAAATGACTAAGGATGTATCATCTCAGCTAGCTGATGATAGAATGGATGAAGTTTTAAATAACTTCCCGTTAGTAAAACAACATTTAGAATATGTTTTACAAGGAGGCCAGTCTAATCAATTTATGGCTGCGCATGACCCAAGAGCGGATTATGCAGAGTTTCAGTTAAATGAAAATGATACAGCTTCGCAAAAAGTAATTTTAAGTAATTATTTAGAGCTAAAAGGTCATGATAAAGAGTTTACAAATGAGTTACTAGAAGATTATGAAGATTCTGGTAAATTATTTAAAAAGGCTGCTGCGGCCAAAGATGCTTTAAGTAAGTATCAAACGCAGCAACGTGAGGCTATGTATGAGCAGCAACGTGAAGAGACAGTAAGACAGGAAGAGCAACAACAGGAATTTTGGTCTGGAGTTGCAGATACTATTAAAGGGTCTCAAGAATTTGCTGGAATTACAATACCGGAAAGAGAAAAATCAAAGTTTTTTAACTACATTTCTCAACCTGTAAACAACGAAGGTCACACACAAAGAGATCTAGATCACACTGATGCAGATATGGATGTGAAGCTAGCAATTGATTACTTAATGTACAAAGGTTTTAATCTTAATGATATGATCAATAAGAAAGCAAGTACAAAAAGTGTCAGAACATTGAGAGATAAAATTTCTGGTAGAGAAGAAAGCGTTAAAAGCGCGAGAAGAGCTCAGAGAAGAACCACGAAATTTGATGTTGATGATTTAGATCTTACTATTTAATAACGGCAATATTTAAACTTTGCATATATAAAATTCATTAATAATGGCGAAAACAGGAACAAACATCAGCGTGCAGAAGGCGTTTTATAACGATTCTCAAATGACTGACATGAACAGTCTTGCTAATGCTCTGTTGTCTAAGCCTACTGAATTGTCACCAATCATTACCCATTTAGCGGGTAAAGAAGATAAACGTTTTCCACTTTCTTTCTTAACTGAAGGTGTTGGTAACGTAAAATCCATTGATCGATTGGAATACGAATACCGTGTTAAGACTCATTCTTTAAAGACTAGACCACTAGCAGCAGCAGCAGCAGGTAGTAACCACGGATTAGGTGGTGGAACTTTTAAATTAGTATTCCCAGATAAATGGTTTGTATTTCCTTACGTTTTAGTAAACGGAGCAGGAGAACAAGTACGAATTATGGCGGAACCTAAGCAAGTTGCAAATGGCTATGAGTATTTAGTACGATTAGTTAACCCAGACGTAACAGCTAAATTAACAGCTGGAAATACAGTGGGATCTCTTTGGGCGCAAATGTATGCACCAGTAGGAGTTGACTTCTCGCGTGGGAACGCAGCTAACTGGGAGACTCCAGGTAGAGTTCGTAACAAGATTGGTACAATTCGTAAATCATACCACATGTCTGGTAACGCTAAAGATTTTGTAGCAGAATTCTCTCTTCCTAAGAAAGGTGGCGGATCTACAAAACTTTGGATGGACTACGAAGAGTATACTCACATGCTTAACTTTAAAGAAGAGTGTGAAATGTACTACTGGTACGGACAAAAAACTTATGACGCAAAAGGTTCAACTCAAATGAAAGATGAGAATGGACAACCCGTTGTAATTGGACCAGGTCTATTAGAGCAAATCGTAAATCGCGATACTTACTCTACTTTGACTGAGTCTAAAATTAAAAATATCATTGGTGACTTATTCTACGGAATGTCAGACGCCAATGCTAAGCAAGTTACTTTGTACACAGGTACTGGTGGGGCTCGTGAATTTGACGAAGCTCTTAAAGGACACTTTGGTGACAATGCTAACTCGTGGAAAGTAGGTGGTGAAAATCGTTTCATCACAGGTTCCGGTCGTTCTTTAGGTATGTCTGGTTACTTTACTTCTTATGAGCACATTGATGGTCATACAGTAAATGTAGTTAAATTACCTTTATTCGATCACGGTCCTATCGCACAAGCTCGTGCAAAGCACCCTGTTACAGGTTATTCTCTTGAATCTTACCGTATGGTATTTGTTGATCAATCTAATTACGATGGTCAATCAAATCTACAAATGATCTCTAAGAAAGGTCGTGAGATGATGAGATGGTGTGTAGCTGGTTCTGTTGTACCTCGTGGATTTGACTCTGGTTCTGCTAGAGCTTCTGACGTGGATGGTGCATCGGTACATATGTTGAAAACAGCAGGTATTATCTTGAAGAGATTTGATACTTCGCTTGACATCACATGTGTAGCATCTTAATAAGGCGTTAATCGCGTGTCTATATATTGGTTTTTGGTTGAGTTGTGGGGGAGTGATCCCCCACTTCTTTAACTTTTAAATAGAGGGACGTATTCTTTGTACCTCATCCTAACAAGTAAAGAACATAAAATTATGAGTAAAAAAATTGTTATTCGACGTAAGGAGATTCATAATCACTTACCGAAAGAGATAAGAGCGGAAGCTATATCAAAGTTAAGTAGTGTCTTTGTAAATAGACAACCACTTAAAGGGTTTAACCCAACAGATGAAAAAAAATATTTGAACGGAATTTTAGATGTTACACCAGATCATGTTGACTGGCCGAAACATACAAAGTTATTCTGGGCAGAGCTAACAATTCCAGTAGGATTTACAGGAGTTGAATTAGAAATAGGAAAGCATGAAAATGGAGATCCTATTAATATAATGGATTTTATTAAGTATAGTTTTGCTATTAAGCATCCTCAAGTAGGAATGACTGAAAACGAAATGAATAATAAAGGTGGTAGATTTTATATCTACGATACTAATAGAGACGAAATGAAACGTTTCAATGATATTCAAGTACGAAAAGATGCAGATAAAGAATATATCAAAGTATCTTCAGATTTGAAAAACATGAAAAGAATCTTACGTCTAATGAGCAAAAATGTTAATCCTGACACTTTGGGTCATGAACAAGTAGAAAACGCCTTATATGATCTAAAATCATCTGATCCTAAGAAATTTTTAAAGATAGCTCAGGATAAGAACTTAGAAATGAAAGCTGAAATAGATGAAATGATTTCTTCTGGAATTTTAAGACGTATTGGAAATCAAGTTATTTTTATAGATGAAATACTTGGTGAAACAACAGAAGATACTGTGATCTATTTGAAAAACAAAAAGAACTCAGGAAAACTAACAACTTTAAGAGCAAAACTTAAAGAAGTAGCAATTTAATGTAATGGAATAATATACTAATGGATATTGAGCAAATGCATTTGGCGGTTCAGCAAGGAGTGGATAAGATTAATTCATTCCAAGCTGACACGCTTTTATCTGAAGAAATAGATTTAGAGCTTAATAAAGCTATTGATAAATTTATTAATCTTAAGTATGGAAAAAATAATCTATATAACAAAGGGTTTGAAGAATCTCAAAAAAGAATAGATGATTTAAAAGAACTAGTTGTTACTGCAGAATTAGCAAGTACGTATGATAGCATATCTGTAAACAACTCATTTGTTTATATATCTGAAGATTTACCTAAAAATTACAGGTATTTAGTTAAATCATTAGTTACTACTAAATATGAAAGATCTTGCGCGAGTTTATCAAAAAGAGAGCAGCAATTAATAGATAAAGTGCCAAATGCGGTTAATAAATTAGGATCTCTTAAAATTGTTCAGCAAGATGATATTCACACATTACTAGGGGATCCATTCAATACAACTAAAAAAAGTAAACCTTTAGCTGTTTTTGAAAATGGTAAGTTGTATATGTATACTAATGATATATTTATAATACACAACCTAATATTAACTTACATAAAAAATCCTTCTAAAGTTTCATTATCTTTGGAGATCAATTGTGAGCTTTCAGAGCACACGCACCAAGAAATAGTAGATATGTCGATTAGTAGCATCTTGGAAGGTATTTCGGACCCAAGATACAAGACTCAGCAAATCGAGTTAGGTAAAAACGAATAAAGTTAAAATATATTTATAATTTAAATTTTTGTCACATATGAGACATGTTATAGTGAGTAAAGACGTCGCAGGACCAGCTGGAACAGCTGCTGCAGGCGCATTAGTTGGAATTGTTCAAGATGCTAACGGACAACCAACTTTAATGAATAGAACAACAGCGGCTGCTGCAAAACTAGCAGATTCGCCAGTTAAATTTGGTGTTTTAAAAGAAGCAGCTTCAGTAAGTTTAGCACTTTTAAATGAAACTCCATGGCTAAAGCCATCGGAAATAGTTGCACAAGGTAATTTTTATCCACGTGCTTATGTAGCTGCACTACCTCAAATTTTTAAGAAAGATTGTACAGGAGCTGGTACTGAAGGTAAAGCAGCAACAATTAAAATTATCATTGAAGATAATCATTCAATGTTTAATTCTTATTCTTTTGAATTTAAAGCTGGTTCAGGTGTAGTTGCTACAGCACAAGCAGCTATTGATGCAATTCAAGCTCGTTTAGATAAAGGAGCTTGCCCTGAGATTGCAAGTGTTGCTTTAGCAGCTACTGACGAAGTTCACATTACAATGGCAGCTGGTATTCGAGCTACATATATTTTTGATGCACAAGATTCAGGAATAGTTTTAGCTGAAGATTCTTCACAAGCTTTTGTTTTTGGTCACGGTACTTATGACGAAGTTGTTAAGAAAGAAAAAGAGCAACTTGGTAGAGATGTAGGTAACTACGATCGTTACACAGCATTACCTGCTGAAGAAGTTCTTAATGCAGAAGTTGGAAAAACTTATAATTCTTATTCATTTACAGCTAAGAATAATGCTGAAGGGCAAATTCGCGGTGTAGATAATATGAGAAGCTATCAATTATATATTCCTTTTGGAGGAACTTATTTAGATGGTGAAGCTACTAGCGAGCACGGTGGTACTGAAGAAGAATTTCCAGCAATTATGATTGCATTAGGTGTAACAGCTTACACAGAATTACAAGCATAATTCTAACTAACACAAAGGATGTAAGGGGACTGGTTCCCCTTATACCCTTTTTTTTAAATTCAACTTATGGCAGTTATAATGAACGCGGCTCCTAGCGGAGATTGTAAAGCAATGATTGTATCCTTTCAAGGATTAAAATCAAACACAAAATATTATGTTGATTTAAAGCATGTTGAAACTGGGCAAACTTTTACTCAAGGTCAAGTTCAGCCTGATAGTGACGCTTTTTCTTGGAGTGGACTTACTACTGGAGGAGTATATGAAGTTACATTAAAAACTAAAACTTTAACAGGAGAAACATTTGAATTAAAACGCTATGTAGTGTCTACATGTTCTGTAGATAAATGCATGGTACTTTTAACTGATCAATTATTAAGCTGTGATTGCACATCACCAGCTTGTTCTGCTTTATTGCAAAAAGCTCAAAAAATATTATTACTAATTAGATCTTCGGAAGCTACGGCAGCTAGAATTACTAGACCAGAAGATAATGTGCTAGTTACTGACGCTCAAGCTCAGTACAAAAAAGCTGTACAATTCTGCGATAACGATTGTGATTGCGGATGTTAATAACAATATAAAGTAATTTAAATAATGGCTATAGTATTAGCGAAACCTTTTATACATAATACTGGTATAATTGAAGTTCAACCTGGAGATAGAACTGGTTATGAAAATCCAGTACTTGGTAAAATTTATAAATTTATAATTACTGATAGAGGTAGTGATGTACTATCTTTAGAAACTTTAGGTTTACATAGATGCTATAGTTCAGATAACGGCTTACAGCATGTCCGTATAAAAGTTAATGCTGAGTTAGGTTCAAATAAATACGGATGTACAATACTGTATGGTGATGCAATATCATCATGGCCATGCACAGACACTGAGCCTGTAGGGGTAAATTCTTATACTGAAATAAAGCAATCAAAAAGCCCTGAAGAACATGTAATAGAAAGTTCACCAGCTATTCCAAAAGGAACTATTTTAGTTGAGTTAGCGCATGTAGTAGGAACTAGCGTAAGTACAGCAGCTAATTTTACTCCGACTACTTCTGATTATTCTGGTTATACTGGAAATAATATACATTCTGCATCTTATGCTAGAGCATGTTCAGATGATTTAGCATTTAACTATGACTCTAGAGCTCCAAGGGGCCCTTTTACTTATTGCAATTATGATAATATATCTAAATTATCTGATCGGGAAATACAAGCGAGAACAGGACAAGTAGATGATACTGTAACTTATATATCTTTAGAGTATGCGTTAGTCCCTGGAACTAATGATACATATGTATTTTGGGTTGACATGTCTCCTCAAGTATGGGTAATGTATCAGGCTATTCTTTGGGATATGACTTATGAGCAAACAGGGGCTTTAGGAAGTAATTTTAATCTTGAATTATATTCTATAAATGGCCCTACACAAACTTATGGACCAGGAACTCATACAATTTGTGTTCAAGTAAATACAGGGTATGCAGTATTTATTGATACTGTTACAATCACAGTTGACGCTCAAGTAGATGGTTGTACTGATCCAGAAGCTGCAAATTATAACGCAGCCGCTAACAACGATGACGGTTCATGTACATATAAAATTATAGGTTGTACAGATGCTACTGCTACTAATTATGATTCATTAGCTACTAATGCTTGTGGGAGTGCTTCTGATACTAATTTTTCAGGAGAAGAAGAAAATTTTTGTTGTTTATATAGTGGGTGTATAGATCCTATAGCATTAAATTATAACCCTCAAGCAAATGTCGATGATGGTTCTTGCCAATATGAAACTGCAGTGTATGGGTGTACGGATGCTAGTGCTTGGAATTATAATCCAAATGCTACTGTAAACGAAACAAGTATAACAGACCCAAGAAATCCTTGTATTGATAAGCACTTTGGGTGTATGGACCCAGTAGCTTCAAATTATGAAGAAGAAATAGCTGACGGTGTTAATATGCACAAGATTACAGATTGTGATTACGAAGCATGTACTGACGCTAGTGCAACTAATACAAGTACTGGAATAACTGTTGCAAATTACACTAACACTCAAAATACTGTATCTGGTGTGTATGGGTATTGGCCGCAACCAGCAGGATCAACTTCTACTGTATTAATTTCGTCTTCAGGTAATGATCCAAACGGAGATAGTATACCAGACTTAGTTAATAATTCTGACTTGTGTACATACTCAATACCTGTAACAGAGCCTTGCCCTGCTGACAATTGGGATTTAGCTACTAACGTAGGTACTTTAGATTATAATTACATTTACGATGCAACACCTCTTAATGATGGTACATTCCAGTTAAATACAGATGCAGGCAAAGCTTGTATTTCTCAGTTAACTCAATATACTACAGAAACTTGGGCAGGTATTTCATATAAAAAATATACAGAAGAACGAGTAAGAGTTCAAAGAATAACATGTGATACTACTGAGCTACAATTACATACTCCTAATGTGTATGGAGAAGTAGTTTATAAAACTACAGGATTAACAGATCCTTCTGGAGCTCCTACAGCAACAGCTGGAGGTAATGCTCTAACTAACATTTACACTAAAGATAGTGCGCTTGCTATTGCTGATGCTGCGGCTACAGCTGGGTGGGCAGGTACTATTACGTCTACAGTATACTATTATTTTGTTATTATTAGTACAGTTGAAGATCCTATATCTGGTATGTTAATAAATACAGATATACCTCAACCTGTAGCAAATTTATTCTCTGGAAATAATATTAGTAAAGTTACTTATCATGGAGGTTATTATGAGCCTTCTACTGGTAATTCAAGTTTATTTCAAACAGCAGCTGTAAATACAACAATACTTTCAGGATATAGAGCAGGTACAGATCCTAATGGATTAATATATAATAATGCATCATCTAGTTGTGGAGCAGCAGCTTCAGATAAGATGTACAATGTTTATAAAGTAGAAGTAATAGATCCATGTGTGTCTGCAACAGTTGACTTTTCTAGTGTGTTTAATTGCTCTGTAATTGGATGTACAGATCAAACAACTACAAACCCTCAAACTGGATTAACAATAAATGAAGATAATTATAATTCTAATGCTACTGCATCTAATGTAACTTCTTCAATTACAGGATTAACTGCTGACACTATAGTAGGTTCTTCTTACGAACTAGAAGGTGGGTGCTATCATTTAGCATGTACTGATTCTAACTATGTAGAATACGATTCTAGCGCAACTGCTGTTACTGATTCTACAAAATGTCTTAATTTAAAATCGTTTGGATGTACAGATCCTAACGCATCTAATTATGATCCAAATGCAAATATAAATCAAACTGGGCTAGTTAGTATTATTCCAGGAGATTTTAATAATCATACAGGATTATCTGAAGATACTTTTGCAACTTGGAGCAGTGATACTGCCCAGTCATTTAATGGTTGGCTAACTACATCAGGATGGACAGTTAATGCTAATGGGTTGGAGTTAAGTCTTGGGCAAAATAATAGCGCTTTAACTTACTTAGCTTTTACAGTTAACCCTAGCTCAACTTATAAATTAGAAATTAATCTTACACATTATAGTGGGCCTAAAAATGCCTTTCTAAAATTTAGCCCTTATTCTGGGGCTGCAGATATTATACCGGCAGGTACAAATAGCACAGCTATAGGAGCGATAGTTTCTGGTACTCCTACCGTGTTTACACAAACTAATATATCTTTTAGTGAAAATACATTTGGAATATCTTTTAAGCCTTCTAATAATTCTAATATATTAGTACATTGGATAAAATTAACTCCAGAAAATAGTTTAGTAGATCCGTGTGTATATAATTTAGAAATACCACCGCTACACGATCATTGTTCTCCAGGACTGTTTGAAGATGTATATAATTCTGATACTTCTGCGTTTTCTAACGCAATGACAGAGTATGATAATTATGAAAGAAATGTATCACATAATAATGCTAACTATGGGGCTACTCCTGGATTATTTAATAGTTCTAATATATGTTTAGGAGATTTTTACAGTTTGTACACATCTGAGTCAGCATCTATTCATTCAGGAGCATTTACTTTTACATATAATAAAGAGGTTAGCGAAGTTTTTGATAAAACTCTTGTAATTAATTCTTCTAATAAAGTATTATATCTTAACTCTAAAACTTCTACAAATTATTATAACTTAAATAATTTTAAACATAACAATTCAAATGTAGGAGGGAATGTAGATAAAGTAGATCCTGTAGGCCTTCAACAAACATTAGATAATTTAACTGCTAATGGGTATACAGCAGAAATTACATTATTCGAGAGCTTCCATATTAGATTTGATAAATCTATTAGATTTAAAATAAACCCAGAAAGGTGTGACACCCCAAATGCTTGTACAGACAACGAAGAGTGGACTAACGAAAAAGCTTACACTCTTGAAGAAATAGCATCTCTTACAGCTCTTGGGGAGTTTGTGATTGAAAACAATGAGGCTGACACTTTGTGGACTCGATTTGGATTTAATGGTCTTCCTGACGATACTAGTAATTTTTTAACTGGCCCTCACGCAAACTCATTTATACCTGCAGTAGGCACTCCTGAAGCCGCTCAATATCCTGATGGGTATGTATATTCTGATAGTTCTGTGTCTCCGGATTGTGATGCTTCTTTTAAAAGACCTGCATATAATGTTCTTAAAGTAGTAAAAGATGTGTATTACGGAGATTGCAGTTTTCACTCAATAAACTTAAGTCCATACATTGAAGATACACCTTCTTCACAAATATTAGGTTGTACAGATCCCGCGGCAGCTAATTACAATAGTAATGCTACTGCAAATACTCCTGGGTTTTTAGGCAACACTGAATGTGTTTATTTTGTTACTGGACCTACAGGTGGTGATCCAACAATAGATGATACACCAGTTCCAACAGACGGATGCTCATATGATGTTTTGTTACAATTTATAGGAGCAGAAACTGGCCCTAATTCTAATACCGTTCAAGCTGCTGTAACTATTATTTTATATCAAATATACATTGATGGTTTAGGTCAAACGCAATATGATGAGATAGGTACAATAGCAGATTGGGAAGCTTGTGAAGACGGTTTTCAAGCAGGAGAAAATGGAATATATTTTGAACAACCTGTTAGTTATGATCCTTTTGATACAACTAGTCAAAATGTAATTACTGAATTAATACCTACAGGAGATAACGCAATAGCGGGAGCAACATGGTTAAACGAACAAAATCAAGCTGAGTTTGTAATAGAAATTACACAATCTTATCCTGAATTAACTTACGTAGATTCAAATGGAGAAACAGTTACAGGGCTAACACAAACAGTGTCTCACAATTTCTTTATACCATTAGTTGTTGAAGGGTGTACAGCCGCACTATCTTTTAATTATAATCCAGATGCTACATGTAATGTAGAAGTTGGAGTAGAAGGTCAATGTATACCAGTTATAGAAGGGTGTGAAGCTGAAGGTAATTTTAATTCAAATAACGGGATTTTAAGCTCTGTAGGAGGAACAGGAAATCCATTAGCAGTTGTAGGGAATCCATTTACAGGCAATACTTTGCTAGATGTAAACACTGATAATGGAACGTGTATACCTCTAATTAGCGGATGTATGGATCAAACAGCAACTAATTACAATAACGCTTTAACTGACAATGGTGAAAACATAGATTACAGTGCTGCAGGACTAACTTCATCTTCTTATAATTTACCTTTTAATGTAAATGTTTCCGATCCAAGTTTTTGTTATTATTGTCCAGTTTCTGGTATTACTGGGATAGACACTTTAACAGAAAATTTTGTTGTTACAGCTGATGAAGAAGGTACTGATAATGATATATCATATTCATTTGAAACTGCAGGACAATTTGATGTTCCAGGATTTTTAGTAGATAATACTACAGAATATGAAGTAACTTATAATTACATTAATACAACTACTTTAGCTACTGCTAGTCCGGCAATTACTCAGGTTTTTCAATCTACTACTAGTTCTGATCATGGTAGTTTTTATTTAAATAATCAAGCAGTAACAGCTCCATACTACAGATCAAATGGTACTTTAGTATTGTATAGTATTTCTGTAACTTATGAATATAATCAAGGTCCTGCGTACGATGGTACAGATACTACAATAAATAGATGTACAGGAAGTAATGCGCATACACTTACGTTCCTTATTAATCATTCAGGAGCTCCTTCTTTTGAGTTAGGGTGTATGGATTCTACAGCATTTAACTTTAATGTTAATGCAACTGTAGATAATGGAGCACAATGTATTCCATATATTTATGGATGTCTTAATCAAAACGCTGCAAATTATAATAATTATAATATTGGAAATGTAACTGAAATAAGTGCAGGACCAGGTGTAGATGTTAATGTGCAAATAACAGCTGATAATGACCCTTCTAATTTTAACGATTTCCAATGTCAATTTTTAGGTTGTACAGATTCTGCTGCTGATAATTATAATCCTCAAGCAACTGCAGGAGGATTAAATGCAGGAGTTAGTACAGAATCTACTGCTCCTAATTTTTGTGAGTTTAACGGTTGTACTGATTCTAATGCAAGTAACTACCTAAGCTATGCTAATGTAGATGATGGTTCTTGTCTTTTCCCTGGGTGTACAGATGCGGCTGCAGATAACTATGATTCTAATGCAAATCTTAACGATGGTAGCTGTATTTTAACAGGCTGCATGGATCACGGGCAGTGGCCAGAAATAGCTACAGGAACTTTAACAGGTATTTCAAATGATATATTAGCAACTTATAATCCTCAAAATGTTACATCACCTATACCAGGAGTAGCTGCAAATAATTATAATTCAAATGCTAATGCACATAACGCAGCTACTTGTATTTATGAAGGGTGTAATGATCAAAACGCTAATAACTATGATGAAGTATTTACTGTTAACGATGGCAGTTGTATTTATTCAGGATGTATAGATACTTCTACACCTACAATTGTAGGAAGCGGGTTAGATATAGATATTTTAGGAGGATTTACTAACTACAATTCATCTGCAAATAGTGATGATTGTTTAGGGTCTTCTATAGCTTTAACTGGGCATTTACCTGTAGCAGGTTTACCGTATGGGTCTCAGCCAATAACATGGTTAGGAGCATCTCAGCCAGGAGGGTGGATACCTAGTAATGGTGGAGCAATAAATGTTTATCCAGACACTAGTAGTGGGTATAATAGCGGGGTTAAATTTGTTAGAAAGCCAGGATCAACAATAGCGTCTGACGTTTCGTTAGTTAGTTTACCTTTAACAGAAGATACTACAATTACTCAAGGACCTCAAATATCTGCTATAGGAGGCAGAAAATTATTACCAAATAGTTCTTATAAAATTACAATAACAGCTACAACTGATCAAGCAAGTGGTGTTAAATTCACTGTAGGACAAAGTCTTGGCTTGACCGCGTGGACCCCTACTGTTGACGCAAACGCTAATTACAAAATAAATTACACTTCATTAAATCTAAGTAACCCTGGAGACTCAGATACTACAACAGTTCCGCTGCCAGGAATAAATCTGCCGTTAACATTTGGTGGAAGTAGTTCTGGGCAATTTTACACTACTGTTTTGTCAGAAGTTACTACGGTAGCTGCAGATCAAAATACATTATCTACATTTATTATAGAATTTAACACAGGAGTAAATCATACTAATAGAAATATTAATCTTGTTATTAAAAATTTAAATGCAGGTAAAAATGTAATTATTCATGATATAAATATTCAAAGAGATTTTTGTCCAGATGTTACAAGTACTACAGCTGATAATTCAATTGTATGTTATTTACATGGTTGCGGTATAGATGGATTGTATCCAGATGGACATGTTAATGCAGGACAGCCTTGGGCTACTAATTATAATAACTTAGTTACGTATAGTATACCTAGTGGATCTTTTGGACCTAATAATGAACCTGGTTGCACTAGAGGTGGATGTACAAATCAGTATGCAGATAATTACGACCCTTTTGCAACATTTGATAATGGTACTTGTACTATTTCTATATGTACAGATACTGCTGCAACTATAGATGGTAATAATGCATCTAATTATTATACAGCAGATGCAGATAATCCTAATTTAGTTGCTGGAACAATAGTAGATCCTACGCATTCAGATTATAATGGAATTACTTTTAATGATGCAGGATGTGTATGGTTAGGTTGTACAAATAGCGCATCGTTTAATTATGATTCGCAAGCAACTACAGACACTACATTAAATCCTGTACATACTAGTTCTTGTGAAGCTGTAGTGTTAGGTTGTACAGACACTTATGCTTATAATTATAATGATACAAATGGAGATGGTGTTGCTAATGATCCTCCTGTAAATACAGATAATGGTAGTTGTTGTGATAATTTATATTACCCAATTAATGGTGTAGGAAAATTAAATGTAGAAGGTATTGGTTCTCAAGGTCCTCAATTATTTGATTCTGCAAAATTATATCAACTTGTTGACCCTTATGAGCCTAATACAGTAACTAGTACATCTACTTCATATACAATAACTTGTCCTGCTTCAGGAACACATCAGAAGGGAGGAAGACTTTATTTAGGATTTATTGGTAATACAAATCCAAATGATATATATGGAATAGGTAATGTAGGTTTAGAGCCTAATAATATTTATAATTTAAAAGCAACTGTTGTATATACAAACGAAACAAATGCATCATTTAGATTAAACCGTACTCCTGTTAGTGGTATAACTTATGAAGTAGAGCAAGTTGCTTATTCTGCCACACAAAATATTAACATAGATTTTGAGTATGAGTCTGATAATTGGAATTATTTTATTGAATTCTATGCTCTTAGTAATAATGCTACTGTAACAGTTAGTAATTTAGAAATTAAAAAACATACAGCAGTTTTTCCTTTATTGTCTCAATATAATTGTGCGGGAACTGCAACAGTTGATTTAGCTTTTGATTCTTTATATGATTTAGATCCTTTAGGAGATGGAGGTGAATCTACAATGACAATTACTAGTCATCCAGCTACTAGTGCGGGAAGTGGCGTACCTGATTATGGTACAACTATATTTACTTATAGTAATGTAGATTGGGGCCATTTAGATTCTTATTACAGAGATGAGTTATTCCATCCTACTGAAACTTATACAGCTTCTAGATGGACAGCAGCTGCTAATTGTACTATTAGTAATCCTACAGCTGACTCAATAAAAGTAACTGCAGGAACAAGTGCAGGAGATACTGGAATGTCTACAGTGTTAAAAGCCTCATGTATTGATGGTACAGGAATTTTAACTTCGTATACTCCTAATGAAGATCCTCAATGTCCAACAATTTTAGTAGCTGGTGGGGGATTAAACCACATGAACACTGGTTATTTAGATAATGATAATGGAGCTATATCACAACAAACTACTTCTTATACTTTAGAGTTTGTATTAGATACTGATGACAGTAATGTAGAAGTTGACGTTACAGATGGGGCAGGTAATATATTAGCTACTAGTACTGCAGGCCCTGGCGTAGAAGTTCGTAGAATGATATTTAGTGTTCCTACAGGAAAAGAAAATGAGTGCACATTACAACTTGATGCGTTATCTGATAATAAATATGCAACAATAAGTGGTCTTAGTTTAAAACGAGGATTCCCTATTGGTATTTATGATACTCTAAATAGTGGTAAAGGTGTTGCATCGCATATTAGAATAATATTTAATTATCCTAATGCAAGTGGAGCGTTGACTGGATGTACTTATGATCAAACTGTAGTAGTGGCACCTCCTTGTCTAGTTCAAAGTGGATGTACTGACAATGGTTTAGAGGTTAATGGTGCTGGACTTGTAAATGATCTTACCAGCGATAGTATGTCTGCAGTTAATTACAATCCACTAGCCAATACAGATGATGGATCTTGCGTTGCAAGAGTTTTAGGTTGTACTGATAGCACAGCAAAGAATTATAGCGCTGCTGCTAATACAAACTGGACAACTGCAACTAATCACACATCTCCATGTTACCCTAAAGTGCACGGATGTACTGATCCAACGGCTTGGAATTATAATAACTATTGGATGAATAATGTTGGTGGTGGAACATTTAACCAAGCTTTCCATAACACTATGGCTACTGAAGACTGGGTAAGTGGGACAGATCTTGGAACAGAATATACTGGAAGTGAAAAATTCTTAATACAGTCAGAATTAGGTCCAGGCAGTACAATGACTACTCAATTACAAAATGTTGATGGATTTGAATATAGTGAACTTGTACCTGCACCTGATTCTCCATATTCTCAATACCCTGGTGCATTTGGTGATTACCCTCAAGCAGTAACAGGAGTTCTTGGTATTGATGTAAACGAGTCTATATCTAGCGGGCCAGGATCATGTATAGCAAAAGTATTTGGATGTACAGATTCAACAGCTACTAATTATAGTTCGGCAGCTAATACAGAATATGTACCATCTAATTGTTGTTACGATTTAGCTGCGGATGATCCATATATTGGACCTCTACCATTTATTACAGAAGAAGTTTGTGACTTAAGACCTTATGTAGCAGCTGATGGTGCATACTCTGCAAACATACAAGTAAATGTTAGATTAGCAAATGACAATATTGTAAGCGAATTAAAACTTGAATCAACATTATATACTCTTACTTCTAAAAACAGAGCAGGGGTTACAATAGATACAACTACTGCTAGTTTTGCAACTTTATTAGATGCCGGTGTAAATCTTAAAACTTATAAATACGCTCTAGATGCAGACGCTACTTTAGAAGCAGCGTACTTGAATAGTAACGTTACTAATAGCGCATTTGTTACAGCGCATATCGGTAATGATGATAACAGAGCATCTAAAATAACAGTAGATGTTTCTTATCAATCTGCATATGAGCAAGGTCAAGCAGGGACTACATTATGTACAGGAGTTACACAAGACGTATCTTTGTTGCCAGCAATTGGTACTGAAACTGCTGGAGGGTTAGTATACAAAACAGATGCTGCAAATGATTATTCGTATATAGTAAAAACACAAACATTAGAAGACTCTGTGTTTGGGTGTAGAGGAACAAACATTTCTGGAGCTGTTGGAGCAAACATAGGAGACGGTATTGCAAATACACTTGCAATAGAGGCTGCGTGTACAACTGCAAATACAGCAGCTGATAGAGCTGCTAATTTAAATGATGCAGGATTTACTGATTGGTATTTACCATCTCAAGGAGAGCTAGTAGAAATATATAACGCTTTAGTAAATACAAATTTATATTCTGCTTTTGCTAATGGAGAGTATGTGTCATCTACTCAAGCAAATGCTAACGAAGTTAAAGCTGTTAATTTTGCAAATGGAACTGTTTCTAATATAAGTAAAGAGTCTACTTTTAAAGTGCTAGCTGTAAGAAGAACAAACTCTAGCCATATAGGGCAAGGAGATCCTTCATGCAAATCGCTTTATGGTTGTACGGATCCTGGTTTTACAGAATATTACGCTAATCCTTCTGTTAATACAGACAGTGCAGGCGCCTTAATAGATAATGGTACGTGTTTAACTCCTGCTGTAATAGGATGTACAAATGCAAACTATACAGAGTCCTATACTACTGTTAATGAAAATATAGTATCAGCAGCTAACTCTCCATTTGACTACAATATAACAACATATAGTGTAAGTGGGTCATCTACAATAAATGTAAACGATCCAACTACGTGTCAAACAGTTTTGATTCCAGGGTGTACAGATCCAGATTATGCAAACTTTTATGGACCAGTTCAATCTTCAATAGGCCCAGACGGCCAAGATTTTTATGGAGGTAGCAATGGTCTCCCTAATAATATAACGTATACTTTTACAAACGCTTATGGAGTTTCTGAAACTATTACTGCAGATCATTATAATAAAGATAACGGAACTTGCACAGTATCAGCAGAAGCAGGATGTAGAGATAAATTTTCAGATAGTGTAACATACACAGATATTCAAACAGGGTTACCTACAACTATTACTCCGACATTTTGTTTATACACGCCTACTGTTAATGTAGCATTGCCAGGCGCATGTGAAGGTGTTCACGGATGTACAGACACTGAATATGCAGAATCTAGTTATTACACTGCTGAGTGTGATGCAGAAAACGGAACAGAAGGTGTAGTTTGTGAAAATCTAGCTATATCTGCGTGTACAGATCCAAATTATTTAGAATATGATTCTAATCCTTTTGCAATAAGCAATCAAGATTTATGTGTAACTTTTAAAGTTGAAGGATGTACAGATTCAACATATGCTGAATATTACCAAGTAATAGCTGCAGGAAATTCTGTTCCTAATTTTGATCCTTTACCAGGAACTAACACAACAAGTGATAGTTCTTTAAACAATGGTAGTTGTATTAATTTAATAGGATGTGTAGATGCTACTAATACAGCTGCATATAATCCTTCTGATTACACTACAATAACAGGAGATGGGGTATCAATTGCAAATGGTGGTAACGGTTACGCAGCTGGTGAATTAATTTACATAGGTATACAAAATGCTACGCCTATTTATACAGAGTCTATGTATTCTGCTAGTAATGGTTTATATGGAACCCCAAGTACTGGGTGTGACGGCGACACAATTGTTTCAGGGTGCGCTTTAACTAATTCTACTAATTATAATTATTTAGCAAATAACCCTTGTAATGTTCAAGGCGCAGACAATGATTGTTGTTACGAATCTATACTAGGATGTACTGATGCGACAGCAGTTAATTTTAATCCTGCAGCAACTAATGACGATGGAAGCTGTGAAGATCACATAAATGGGTGCACAAATCCAGAGTCTCCTTCTTATAACCCCCAAGCAACTGAAGGTAACCCAGATGCTGCAACCGCTTGTATTAAAGTTATATATGGGTGTATTACTCCTACTGTAACTACATTAGATGGAGGAAGTGCTCCTTCATTCCCTTGTACTGAAGATAATACTCCTGGGTGCTATCAACAAGGATATGAACTTGGAAACGGAGTTGCTGTAACAGCTCCAAATACAGATTTTAGTGATCCGTCTTATCAAGGAGACTTACATTGTTATCCTGTAATTGAAGGCTGTATGGATGCAACTGCTATAAACTACAATAATCCAGATCCAACGCAATCCGTAGTTATCCCATTAGATACTAGTGATAATGCGTTATTTATAAATGTAAATACTGCATGCAATGGTTGTTGTATAGCAAATGTAAATGGATGTACGGATTCAACTGCAAGTAATTATAATCCACTAGCTACTGTTGATGATGGATCTTGTACATATGTAGATGGATGTATGGACGCTGCAGCATGGAATTATAATGCAGCAGCTACAAATAATAATGGAAGCTGCAGTTATTGTCAACAGTTTACTGTAAAAGCTACTATTACTAAACCTACAACAGATGAATCTTTGGATGGTATTATTGAGTTAACTGTAACTCCCGCTACTGGATTTAATATTTCTTGGACAGTTGGAGGGGTAGCTAATTCAGACTACGATGGATTAACTATTATTACAGGTTTGTCTGTAGGAGATTACGCATATACTATTTATGACACAACAGATACAAGCTCTGGTCCAAGCCATGAAAATCCAGCTACATTCTGTCAATTAGATGATAATATTACTTTTGATATTATAGAGCTGTCTCCAGATGATTTTGGATGTACTGATGAAACAGCTTTTAATTATGATTCTTCTGCAATTGTTGATGATGGCTCTTGTATAATTTACGGATGTACAGACCCAACGTCTTCTACATATAATCCTTTAGCTAATACAAATGACGGAACTTGTATATATATAGAAGGATGTACAGATGCTACAGCATGTAATTACAACTCAGACGCAATACTTGATAACGGAACTTGTACTTACCCAGTAGGATATTATAATTGTGACGGAGAATGTAATAATCCTATAGATCCATTAGTATATCCGCATCTTGCAGGGTACTGTGAAGAGCAAGTAGCAGAAGATTGTTTAGATGTAAATGCATTTAATTTTATTGGTAGAACAAGAACTTCAAGAATAAATATTAACCCAGAATCACCAAGTCAAATTGCAGCTTTACCAATAGCTGTTAGAGATGATGGGTCTTGTGTGTACTTAAACGAATGTGTTCCCCATGATATATATGATATTCAAGATGCATTAAAAAGAACAATTTCTGATCACAGTAAAACAGTTTACACTCAAATGCGTACTGGTATGCTAGAGCCAACTGATATGGAAATATTATGGAAACTACAATTAGTAGACTATGCTCTAAATAGAACAGGAAATGACACTTTATTTAATTGTCAAGACTATGATCATTTAGGTCAAGTAACTTATTCAGAAGGTACAGTAACATCTACAAATTATTTAGATAGATTCCTTACATTTGCATTTAAACATGGAGATCAGCATTTTGTACAAGTTAGAAATGCACGAACTGCTCAATTAAATGTGGATAAATTTAAATCAAATAGAAACAAAAGACAAAGATCATGACACAAGGAACAATTACACTTACGCAAACTAAAGGTGAATTTTTAGAATTACTAAAAGGTTTGTGGAGCGCATCACACTTAAAAGGTAAAGAACTAAGTGTGTTAATTAATGATAATGCAGCAGTAATTAAAAATTTATTAGAAAATTTATTGTGGGTAAATCCTAGTAATGAATTTGCAACTGTAGCTCGTCAAATATCTAGACTTCAAAAAGCAAAAGCAGACGGATGGGAAGCAGAAGTCATAGCATTAGAAGATGCTAATAAAGATATTATTGATGCTAGAAACACAGAAGTAGCAAATATGAAAACAGCTCTAGAAGAAGAAGTTGCATTAGAATTAAAATTAATTCCTGATGAACTTTTTACAGATGAAGTAACAGCAAATATACTATTTTCTTTAAATTCGATTATAAAAAAATAAAATGCGAGTAGGGCAAAGCTACATAACATCAGGCAATAAAACTGTACAGATTAGTGATAACACTTCTCCTTTACAAGAAATTAGCTTTTTAAGTTTACTTAATAAAACTGATTATACTTGCCGTGTAGTTATTAGGCTTAGCACTACTGATACATCAACATTTCCAGATGGATATAAACATTTGTATGAATTTAAATTAGAGCCTGCTGAAACTAGAAATTTTGGCTTAGAAGATTTCCCATCAGGAGCTACAGGTGCTACACACTTTGGCGGTAGCGCTACAACAAATAAATTAGAAGTTTACAGTGAAGACGAATTTCCACATTTATTTGTTTTTTATTCAGTTCATGATATGTCTAATCCAAGATCTTTAACAGGAGTACAAACAAACTTTGTAGGAGATTCTGGTTCAGGTGGAGCTCAAGGTTTAGTTCCTCCCCCAAGTGCAGGAGACGCTGCAGCAGGTAAATATTTAGATTCTGATGGGACATGGACTACTCCTCCTGACACAAATACTACTCCAGATGCAACTAATGTAGCTGCAGCAGGGGCATTGATGGATTCAGAAGTTACTAATTTAGCACAAGTTAAAGCTTTTTCTTCTGCTGATTACGCTACTGCAGCACAAGGTACTAAAGCTGACACAGCTCATGGCTGGGGTAATCATGGTAGTGCCGGATATAGCACAGCTACAAGTGTAGAGAATAATGCAGACGTTACTGATACAACTAATGTTACTTCGGCTGGAGCTCTAATGGACTCTGAATTGACAGACCTTGCTGGCGTAAAAGGCGTTACAATATCAACTCTTCAGGTTAAGCCTTCAGAGGGTGCTTTCGCCAATGGAGATAAAACCAAACTCGATGGCATCGCTACAGGTGCAGAAGTTAATGTACAAAGTGATTGGAACTCTTCAAGTGGAGATAACCAAATACTTAATAAACCTACTGTAACCGCATTTGCTGGCGCAGTTTCTACGGGAAATATATTATGGAAGCAAGCTAAAGTA
>VMHT01090679.1_pt1 | contig 74132 bp, 56 predicted proteins | sample 4693611 | NCBI WGS metagenome assembly VMHT01 (sample SAMN12280063, study PRJNA550983) | marine metagenome | isolation source: seawater sampled from same location over 5 years 0.02-0.2 micron viral filtrate | place: USA: collected off the coast of southern California halfway between the port... ...
AGTGACATTCGATTCTATGGCGAAGGTGCAAACAATTACATCGAGTTGAGTATTTACTTGAAGTTCACAGGTAATGATGGAGCAACCACAGATGTCACATTTAAGTTGAAGTCGGGCAGTTCTACCGTTGAGCAAGTAGTTCTGGAACTTGACGATCCATGTACCGAAGGCGGCGGCCTTGGTGGTATTGGTGGAGGGTCTTGTTCCTATGCAGTAAACCAGATAAATTTCGAAATCGATCAAGGAGGTTTTTTGGTAGAAAATGGCAAGAAGTTAGGTCTTGAGATCGATGCTACAGTAGATGGCTGCCAAGGTGGCGGTGGTATTACTGGTGGTGATGCGAACTGCGATGTTGAAGTTCAATTCGGGGACATTGATTCTACCAACAGTTTCTCAAAACTAGAGGTAAAGGCTAACGCGCTAGCTAATTCAGCAGTCAAGGTTCACATGCCTGGCTCAGGGTGGACAGACAATGAAGTATTGGAGTGGTATCCAAACCATCGCCAAGAATTTAGAGAAATGCAATTTACTCTACAGGTAAAGGACGCCTTTGGTAGAGACGACATCGAAAGTGTCAATCTAATTATGAGCACTAATGAAGGTGCTACAACTGTATTCAACGAGGAGTTTGAAGATGACGATTTGACACTTGACAACAATGGCTTGGTTGGTAACTTCACCTATACATTCAACCAAGGTATTGAACCAGGTGACTATGATGTTACTCTTGAAATTAAAGATATACAAGGACACACTGTTCTGTTCGAACATCAAGGAATAGAGTTCATGGAACATGGAATTTATCTGTCACTTCCGTCTAATCAACCAGATACAGTATTAATCGCTCCTGGTCAAACCTCAAGCGTTGAGTTCTTGGTTGAACACACTGGTTCAACCTCTTCCGACTTGGAGGTTGTCTTTGACTTGGCACGTTCACTGCCCTCTTCGTGGTCTGACCCAATCTGGGACAAGCCGCAAGGTTATTCATTACAAGGCGGGAGTTCATCAGCAAGGCCAATTTTGCAGATTGATGTCCCAGAAGGAGACTTATCCAACACCCCCGAAAAACTCGAAGTTGAGGCAAGAGCCTTTGCCGAAATTGATGGAACAGTTACCGAGGTTGCCGTGGTTGAAATCATACTAAGCATAGAAGAGGTCGGCGTCTTTGCGCCGCCACGGGTTTCAATTTACGAAGACGAAGAACATCAAATCCAAATCTCTGACTCGACAAGGCCAGAGTTCTACGATGAAACATTGTCCCATTACATAGATTCGGATGAAATAGGTGATTTCTATGTGGATATTTTTAATTCCGGTTTTGATACTGATTCATTCTTCATCAGAGTAAATGAAATGCCAACTTCATGGCAATACAAATTTTTCGATAATGACACTGGTATGGAACTTACTGAGGAAGGCATAAACTCTGTTACCCCTGACATCGGCTCGGGTGATATTCTTACCATTCGTATGGAGATTTATCCTCCAATAGACCGTAATGCCCAAGATATCGGAATGGTCTCATTTGATACCACAAGTTCAGGCGATTCAAATTTGCAAACAGAAAGCAGATTTACCGTTCACCGAACCTTTGGAATTTTAGCAGAAGTGATTTCTGACGGTGATGGAGGCGATTTAGGAACAGTTGGTCCAATACCACCTGGCCTCTCCGCAAATTTTGCAATCAGAATTTCTGACACAAGTAATATTGCCGGAGATACAACATGGAGGCTGGTAAATCCAAAGGACCTTGATAGAAATATAGATGCAGACATGGGTTACAGTTCTTGGGATTACAGAATAACAGATATATTTGGAGATGACGTAATTATAGTTAGTTTAGCAGCAGACACATATGCAGATATTGTACTAAATATTCTGTTACCAGAAAATGTGGAGGCAGGAAACCAAACCATATACTTGAGAGTATCAGAAGAAGGAGTTGATTCAGATGAAGCAAGGTATTTTGATTTACCAATCACAATTATAGTCGAGGAAGATGTACAACCTGGCCGTCTTTCAATAACTCAAAAGAGTGAGTACACAAGATTCTCGTCAGAGGAAACTAAGAATATCGAATTTAGAATATCAAATGATAACAATATTCCTCTAGATGTAGTTATTGAATTAGAGGAGCCAACTGGTTGGGATGGTGAAATCTCTGTCACCTCTTCACAAGTTGGTGGAGGATTCTTGTTGGTCACTTTACCAGCTTACACAAGCAAAGATTTCTTTGTCGAGTTAACTGCCCCCGCCAACCTAAAAGATGGTAATGATGTTGAATTTATCCTTAAGGTTACACCATTGGATGATGAAGTACCATATGGTTCAGATTATACCCAATTATCGAAATTTAACTTCAAAACGGAGTGCACTGGGCTCGCTTGTTTCTTGAATGAGATTTATGATCCCGAACCACAAACATTGGCTTTGGGCGCCGGTCTAGTATTCCTGTTCATTCTTGCAGTATATCGAAGAGGTCGATATGATTCTACAACCTCAAACCTCGTTGAGGTTCCATTAGAAGAGCAAATGAAAGTGGAAGAAGAAGTTGAGATGAATATCCCTGAACCGGTCACAGAGCAAGATGATGACATTGAATTGCTCGACGAATTAGACTCGATTTGATAATATCACCGAGTCTCATTTAGACTCTTTGTATGAACATCGTACCATTTGCCTTATGAAGCATAAAAACAGGCGAAGCATGTTGGTAACATGCGAAAGCGTTCAATTATCTCTGAGCCCGCGGCGAAATTACAAATCGTCAGACATGTTGATGCAGTCAAATCGTTATCTTTGATTGCATTGATGTTATTGTCAACTATTGCTTCTATCAATTTCTTTGCCATCGATGCAAGTGCTTCAAACACTGACCAAGACGGTGATGGCCTGACGTACGGATTAGAGTATCTAATCAACTCATTTCCAAATGACCCCGATACGGATAATGATGGATTGCCAGATGGCTGGGAGTGGAAATATGGTTTAGATCCACTTTCAAGCGCCAATGATGATGGCGCAGTTGGTGACCCTGACGGAGATGGAATGTCAAATCTCCAAGAATATACTTACAATATGCCATCTGGCTGGGACAACCCTGCTACGCCAAATATGCTCGATAATGGTATTTGGTGGAATGGAACTGTGCCAGTTAGTAACTGGAATGAAGAGGGTTCACTGCAATACTTGAGGCCGGGTTGTGGCGATGCTGGCAGCGATGGAAATGGCAATACAATTCTTTGTGATGAAGACCCAGTTGGCAATATCTGTGCTAATGGCTTTGATGATGACCAAGACGGGTTAGTAGATTCTGCAGACCCTGATGGGGACGGTGATGCTGATTGTTCATCAAATGATGATGATGGTGATGGCCTAATTGACGAAGATGTCAACGGTTGGGATACCGATGGAGATGGAATGCCTGATGGTTGGGAAGCAGCTAACGGATTAAATGCTACCTCGCCATCTAATTTCGACGGTCCAAATGGGGACCCAGATGGGGATGGTTTGAACAATCTACTGGAATACATCAATCCGTCATGGAATACAATGTGTGGCTCAATTCCATGTTTTAGACCTGGTCCTGATGGTAATCCTACAGAAACAACCTCGCCATGTGACCCAGTAACTGGTGTTGGACCGGGTGGCTGTGCGACTCTAACTGCAGAAGTTGATGGTATCACTTCGACAAATCCACAACGCCCGGACAGCGATAACGATGGGTTGAACGATTCATATGAGGCACTTGTTTTGCTAACAGACCCAACCTCTTCAGATACCGATAATGATGGAATTCCAGATGGTGTCGAAGTGAATGGGCTCTATGGTAACCCAGCACAGGCTAGTGACCCAAGAAACAACAACACTGACGGTGATGCACTTGACGATGGCGAGGAAGATAACAACAGTAACGGTATATTAGATCCGGGAGAAACAGATCCAACAAGGAAGGAAGATTCCGGGGATGCTGACCAAGATGGAATTCAAAATTGGGAGGAGAATTTATCTTGCACGTTATGGAACGTTGCAGATTCAGATTTTGGTGGAGTTAATGATGGTGATGAACTAAATGTAACCCATGGAACAGACCCGTGTGATTCATTTATCAATTTTGAAACATCGATAACTAATTGGAATTCAGGTAGTTCGCTGCTATCAATTTTAGATACCTCTGGTTTCAATCCTGATGGTGGACAGGGTTGGTACAATCAATCGGGAACATTATCCTCGTTTACCTATTTATCTATCTCGGGATTGGCCTTAGTTGGCGTTTCAACAGGGCCCCCAGTCGGCGTAACCCAAGCCTTGAATCGTAATGGCTCATTTTGCCATACAGATGCAACAGCTGCAGGCACTCTAACGACAACTCAGCAGTATTGCGATGATGATTATGAGGACTCAGATGGCGATGGACTTGCTGACTGGGAAGAAATACTTGGAGTATTTGGTTGGTTTTCCAACCCGAGTCTGGTTGACACAGACGCTGATGGAGTTAGTGATTTTGATGAAGTTTTTGACTTCACAGACCCCAATGAGCCGTGTAATAACCTACTAGATGATGATGGAGATACTCTAAACAATTACTTTGAAGATACCACTGGTTGTGATTTGATATGGATTGGTATTGGAAATGGTAGCACTGATGTATGGGTGACAAATCCAAATGAATTTGACACAGACAGCGGTGGCGTCGGTGACCGTACTGAATACTCAGACGGGACTAATCCTGAGTCTAACCCGCTTGATGATGTTCTTCCCGAAGACTTCGACGGCGATGGAATCCCAGATGCTATTGAGAATTTGACGGGAACTGATTGGACCAACCCTGACACAGATGGTGGAGGAATGCTTGATGGCGATGAATGTCCAGTTGCGTTTTGGGGTACACTTTGTGCCAACTCCCCATTTGACCCGTTTGATCCAACTGATGATATCGTTGAGGATGGAATTGTATTCTGGGCGAATAATACAACTGGAGCGGTTGATACAAACCAAATACATCGTTGGAGGCTAAACACTAATGACTTTTACACGGGAACAACTTATGCTAATCTCGCTGAAATTCATCCTTTCACCCCTCTTGTTCCTAATGTTGATAATCTATCGCAATTACCGGACCCCAGTTTCTCTAATGGTAGTATAGATTGGGTTATTAATTACAAGCAGGCAATTGGTAAAGGTAACTTACCTATGTCTTCATATTATCGTAATATTACATTTTGGTCAGATCCCTCTGGAACATTACAACGCTCAAATGATACTCACAATGTAAATGTTGACTCTGGTGAAATTACAAGCTTGAACCTCAAACAGGAAGAGTATTTTTTTGATTGGAATTCTCTAGCACCAAACTCCGTAATTTCTCAAGATTTCAGTTATCAGTCGATAGTTCCATCAGAATTCAATAATCAACAATCCACAGAATTTTTTGTCACTCAAACTGTTAATTCTGTAACACAAAACGCATCTTCACAAGATGCCTACACGTTAGCTAAATCATTGAGTGATTTCTTGCGTCTTGGCAATGAGACATTCAATTTCAGTTTATTCCATACTCCTGTTCCTAGACCAACTGGAGAGGATGTTACCTACTATGTTCTGCAGAACGGTTTTGGACAATGTAAAGACTACAATGCAGCATTTGTTACCATGGCTAGGATTGCTGGATTACCAGCAAGATATGTAACCGGCTATGTAGGAGGTGAATGGAACGGAGCAGGTTATACCGTTTCTACAAACGATTACTCTTCTTGGGGCGAAGTCAAGTTATCATTCGATACAGGTTCAGGAGAAATTGACCTAGGTTGGGTGCCATTTGATTCTTGTCCGGCTTCTGAAAATTTAACCATCTTAAACCAGACCAACTCGCCGCTTACCATTGATCGGGATTTATCAGATACGTTCGATTTTTCTGGACAATTCGTTTTTGCTGACAACTCCACTCCGATAGAAAGTTACAATCTATCTGCATACTTGGTTCCGTTCTCAAACCCTCAAACAGAATTAACAGAAGATATGTTTGTTGCGAGTGTCCAAACTGATGAATTTGGTAATTTCTCATTTTCCGATAATCTTTCAGTTTCCTTGAACCCTGGAGTCTACTCTTTACTAGTCAAGCACGGTGCTTTCGAATTAATTTCACAAGACACTATTGTATATCAAAGTTGGATTAATTTGACAGATGATTCTGTAATTACACACGAATTCCCGCTCGCAATCGGTTCCCCTGTGGTCGGTGCTGGCTCTACTACAACCATTCAAGGCCAAATTGAATATGAAAACTCACCAGAAGACTACGACTTTGAAGGCGGAATATCAAGTATATTCCTGACCTTTACATCAAGTTTTAACGGCACCAATAACCTAACTGGAATTGTAACGCCTTCGGGGTCTTGGTCAGTTAATGTCGACTTAGACGAGACCGAGAACCTAGGGTCAATAAATGCTGAACTTTGGTTTGAAGGATGGGTCGAGGAATTTGATCCGGCCATAGATACGGTAGCACATCACCTAAGACCATCTAATCTCTCTATAATCCTAGATGTTCGAGAGGCTCCAAACTTAACTGCAACAATTGAGGGGCCTTTGGCTAATAACAGTATATTCGTTGTAAATCAAGATATTTGGATAAATGGTACTGCAAGGTCTCTTGGGCCGAGTCCAGTGGATATGGAAGGACAACTATTTCTTTCCATGAGAGAGAATGGTAGTTTCGATGAGTGGAGTGATATATTCAATATTACAGTTAATGGGACATTTGCTATTCAACAACAACTAACCGCCCAGTTAGCAACTTTTGGTGCAGGTGAAGTAGAGGTAAGATTGAGATTCAGTCCATCTTCCATTTCGGCAACTGATGATGCCAATCTTTCAACTGGGTTCCCTTACAAATTGCAGAGTTTTCTGCAATTCGAATTTGAATCTACACCACAGTTGAGAGGCTTTGATGGTGTGTTTGGATTAACAATTTCCGACCACAGAGGTCTAAATGTTGGGTCCACTACGGGTGAATTTGACTTCTCTTTCAATAATTCATGGTTCAATACTAGTTCCAACCTATCTGGTCAAACCCTACAATTAATCAAACTTAATAGTAATTTGACTGCGGATGATTATATCATTGCAGTTGCATACAACGGCAGCGAAGATTATGCTCCATCATCCGGAAGCGGCTTGTTAAGGGTGAAAGCAGAGATTGGTTGGAATATTACAATTAGTCAAAATTGGACTCACCTAGGCGACGAATTATGGATTAATGGTTCAATCTTTGATGGGGTGTATCAAACACCTATACTTGGGGATAATATTACTCAGTATTCAATTGTATTAATTACTGATGATGGTAGAAATATTGACTTAGCACAAGGGACAGTAAATAATTTGACATCATCGTTTACTTCTAATGTAAGCATTCCGACAAACCTCCCATCTAACGCATATGACGTTGAAATTAGATTTGATTTCTACAGCCAACAACCAGAAGGAGGGCCTTATTACGCTTCTGAAGAGCCAATAATCGATGAATTGACAGGGACAATTTCTGCCCTGCCCACGCCAATTGTGCTAGTTGGAATAGAGTCTGAATTTGTTGTCGAGATACTGGTAAAAGAAAAGATAACTACAATTACCAATGGTGATGTTGACTTATCTGGATTAGTTGTAGATTTTGCAGATCGCTCTCTTTTAGAAGGTGTTAATGTAGAATTCTTTTTCGATTTTAACGGTTCAAATGTTTCAATGGGTAATGCATTAACCGATGAGAATGGTACTGCGAACCTAACATGGCCTGCTTCAGGAATAGCGCCAGGATCATATGAAATTCTTGTCATGGTCGCTGATGACCTGACAGACCCACTAGCTAAGGGTAATTCAAGACATATAGGAAATAGCACTAAGGTAAATATTACCATTCAAGGCAATACCGACATCAGAATTGATTCATTACCAACAAGCGTTATTGCAGGAGTTGATTTCAATGTAGTTGGCCAAGTGATAGATGCAGATGATAATAGTAGATTGCTTATCGAATCGGTAAAATTAAGGGCAAATTGGTTAAACAACGCCAATGAAACGTTGGTAAGTTCTTTTTCCACAACATCCAACGGTTCGTTTAACATGTCAGTTCCTACTGATACCCTAAATAATGGTACACTTCGTGGGGCGAAAACATTGGTCATTTCGGTTGTCGAAGGTTCCTCACAATTCTATCTTGAATCTTCAGTTGAAACACCATTGTTTGTCTTTGGAGTAACTCAATTTGAGTCTATTCAACCACTCAATGCTATCGTTGTTAATCGCGGTGATAGTGTCAATATCACCTCTAGACTGGTTGAATCATCTAACCTATTCCAGCCATTATTCGGATATGATGTAACTTATGAGTTTAGAGATACCCCGATTGGTACAGTACAAACCAACAGAGAAGGGGAAGCCAATATTTCGCACACCATACCATTCACTCAGCCTCTTGGGTTGACAACGGTAGATATTACCTTCATTGGTAGTTCAGATCTGCTAGGTGCAAACGCGAACTTCTCGACGATCAATGTTCGTTCTTTGACCTTCTTAGTTATCGATGATATTGCTGCAAACCCAGTTGCTGGTGAGACATTCAATATTTCAGGCCAAATAACCTCAGATAACGGCAGTGGATTAGAGCAAATTGACGGTACAATTTTGCCAGCAAACATTCTATTTGAGTTAAATGGTGAAACAATTGGATTTAATGTCTTAGACGGAGTTGTAGGAATTGGTGGATTTTGGAATGCTTCAATCCAATTGTCACCAAATTTTGCCGCAGGTAACAACACTCTCTCTGCCACTTACATTCCGGCAGTGAACTTCTATGTTGGTAGCAATACAACGGCACTGTTCGATAGTAGAGGTTTTACTGAAATTAGATTCATTGACCCAATACTTGACTTACAGGGTCAACCGAGTTTGAATGACCGTGTTGAAAGAGGTAATGATTTAGATATTGAAGTTCTATTGTTAGATAACACAGGAGAGCCTGTAGAAGGCCAATTAATCACAATTACTCTTAGTGGTACTGATATTTCGACAATTCTCACAACAGCACTAAATGGTACGGCATTTGGAACATTAGTTACCCCTGGGAACATGACTGTGGGTATCAAAGACGTCAACGCAATTTTTACGGGTACTCCTGGTACTACGGGACTGTTAGGGTCGGAGTCAAATTCATCATTTGTTGTTCTGGCTCAAACCAACATTACGATAACAGAGTATCCCGAAAGTTTGGTTGCCGGTGATTACCTGACAGTAAACGGAACCCTGCTAGATGATTTAGGACAAAGTCTAGACACAATGGGTGTGCCTTCTGCTGCAGTAGTTCATTTGATGGTTGACGGTGTTTCCGTTGCCAGTATTGAAACCAATGCATTGACGGGAGAATTCAGCCTTGGATATCCATTGCCAGAAGACATTACTGCGGGCCCTCATACCATAACTGTAGAATTCTTTGGTGGAAGAGATTGGGTAGACCCAATAGGAGTTGGTGAGCCATCAAACCCAGAGTATTACCTGCCATCTTCTACAACTGTTCCATTCAACATTAGTGTTCCAACCCAGATTACTCTACTGACTCAGGGTGGCGATGTCAACCGAGAAGAGGTCATGACAATTGAAGGATTATTACTAGACTTGGTGGATAATCCACTGCCTAACCTAACTATTGAGGTTTGGCTTGATGGTAATTTCATGACTAATGTAGAAACTGATGAGAATGGTTTGTTCACTGCCGTTTATCCAGTTCCTGCTGATGCAGCGCTCGGCCCAGTCTTGCTAGAGATTAGATTCAATGGCAGTACATTCTATTTGCCGAGTTATGCCAATGGTACATGGAATATCTTCAGCCATATTGTTTTGACTTTGGACATACCAGAGACAGTAGCCGTTGGTCAAAATATCAGCATCACTGGTAGCGTTGCCGACAATCAACTAAACCCAATTCAGGGTCATCAAGTTGAACTGATTATTGATGGTATTACAATTACTTCGGTGGTTACCAGTTCAAATGGTGAGTTCACCTATCAATGGACCGTTAGTGACTTGTTTGAATTTGGTAATAGGACAATTACCGCATATTCCGGAAGTCAAGGTTACTACCGGGCTAATAGCACGAACACAACTTTCTTCCTTGCGCACAGAGCTGACCTAACAGTTTCATTTGATGGAAACTCACAAGTTACTAGAGGAGAACTATGGGAATTATCTGGAAGACTATTTGATATTGATTCCTTAACAAATGAAGGACTGGAAAATGAATTATTGGAAGTCTATCTTGATGGTCAATTAGTTGCCACAACCCAAACTGGCGATGATGGGGACTGGAATGTCATTATTTTTGCAACCCAAGACCTAACAAGAGGGCTACATGAAATTGAAATTATATTCCCCGGAACCTTCTCACATGTTGGAACAGATGAAATGCTAATTGGTTATGTGTGGGCCGATCTCGACATATCTATTGACTCAACATCTACTACAGTAGCAATAAGATCAGACGGAACATTTGGTCCAATCACAATTACTGGTTCAATATCTGAAATAGGCGGTACAGGTGAAATTTTTGAAAATCTGGTTATGAATGTCGGCAATGGTTCAGATTGCGCATCGCAAAGAGAGGGTGCAAGATGTATTCCATCCAGCATGGTAAATGTAGATTGGTTTAATGGAAATTTCACCATTGACACAGTTGCTCCATCATGGTTTAATGCAGGCACTCAATTCATACACATCGACATCCTTGAGAATACGACACTGTACCTAAACAGTGAATCTACAAGTAGACAAATATTCATTAGATTGAATGTGGACTTTGATTGGGAAATAGCTCAAATTGATGAAAGTGGTAACAACGAAGTGTTTGGCAGCATTACCATAATTGCTAACGATACTGGCCTTGGTGTGCCTGGAGTAGCAGTTACCTACACGTTGAAGAATGAATCTAATGGGCAACTTGCTAATCCGTTGACTGTAGTGACTGACCCTTCAGGTGTTGCAGAATTCGAGTTCAACTCTGACCCTCCATACGGGGATTATGATCGTTGGGGTTATGTTTATGTTGACGCTATAATTAATGATCCAATAATCTCTGAAAATAGCAAAGAACAATTTGAAATTTTGCGCACATCAGACGAATTCAATCCAAAATACAAGTTTGATGAAGAAGAAGTCCAAATCCCTATGTGGGTATATCTCTTGATGGTAATTGCCGCTATTGCAATTGGTGCAGGTGTGGTCTATTACCGTAGAAGAATTAATGGAGAATTACTACAAGAAGCAGCTGAGGTTTTCGCTTATACTGCGGAATTACTCGCTGCAGGAGATTCGATTAGGGAAGCTATCTTCAATTGTTACCAAGGTTTGTGCGGTGTATTACAGCAAAACGGATTCTTGAGGAGAGACTTCGAAACTGTAAGAGAATTCGAAGTAGCAATTAGGCAAGCAATGCCGCAGATTTCAGACGATGCATTATTGGCGTTGGACAACATGTTCGAGATGGCTAGATACAGCCGTGATGAAATGGGTGCTCAACACCAGCAAGCTGCGCAGTTGGCATTAGATAAGATGATTCAAGAGATTTCTTCAGTTGGCGCAATACCAAACAGATGATGTTTTACCATCTTAGGTAAAGTCTGTTGTTAAAGAAATTTGCTTGGATAACTGATTCGCTTTTGTGTGATGAAATATTCAAAACCCGCTCGAGTTCCTGGCCATCCTTTTCGATAAATTTTAATTTAATTTGAGTATCGCCTTCAGTCCTCATTTGATATATTTCTATATCATCAATCTCCAAACCTCTCAATGGTATTGACAAACCATCAGGGTTGATTTTGCCGTTTAGTTCGTTGACAAACCAATCGAGTTTGCGGCTTGGTTCGATGTTAGCAATATGGTCTTCGGGAATCATACCTGAACTAATCAAGACCTGCAAATGTCGATTCTCAACTTCTTTTAGGTGGTTTGCATCTTGCCAAAAATTTGTGTGCAAATTTTCAACCTCGCTCTCCAGGCCCCCAGCATCCGTATTGGATAAATCTTCAACAATTGTCTCAGGTTTAGAAACAGATAAATCGACTAATTCCCACTCTGTCATAACAATGGCTCATCGCCATACATCAATGAACCTTTTTATTCTTATTTCATAAGCGTTTGACTCTTCGAAAAAATCTACTAGCAAATGCGTTGGTTGAATTTGAATCGTTTGAAGTGTTCATTTTCATTGCACTAGGATAGCATTCACGGTAGGTGCGGTTGTCATTTCGATTATCTAAGAGTAAGATTAGTGCCCTATCTTCGATTGATCTTATTGGCCTTCCCATGGCCTGTAAGATGGAATTTATTGCAGGCTGCGTTACAGTATAGCGCCATGCATTCTGACGGCCAAATTTATCAGAAATATATTCCTTCAATGAATTTGATAATACCGAAGGTGGTGGATTTGGAATTCCTATGCACACCACTGAACCAAGGACGCCATCATCATAATCAATTCCTTCAGAAAGTCTTGCTCCAAAAACGCCACATAACAGAACACGATTACCAATTTTCCGTTCATTTTTTAGTTTTGAAACAACTCTGTCTATGTCATCTTTAGACCAATCTCTTGATTCAACTACTTTTGTAACCCCTTTGAAAAATACTTCGCTAAGAATTTCTTCCATCAATCTATATGATGGGGAAAAAACTGCAACATGACCCTCACTTCCATCGATTAATGCTTGAATATGAGCTCTCATTTTATTCCACATATTTTCTGACCTTTCAGTGTACTTAGTCGTGACATCTCTAGCAATCAAAACAGGTCTTCTTTCACCAGCGAATGGAGATACATAAGAGGTTTTAGAGGTCAAACTCTTTGGTAAAGCAAGTATATCGGCGTACATTGCTGGAGGATATAGTGTTCCAGACATCAATATTGAGCCAGCAGTTCTAGCAAACAAAGGACCCGACAAAACTCCAGGGTCAAGTAAGTGAGTGGTAATTTTTCCTTCTTTGCCTTTTGGAGAAAAAACCATACAAAGAGCGGATGTGTTGCCAAATCTAATTATTGATTCAATAATGTAAGCAATTCTATGTGCATCTGGTTCACTAGAATCCTCATCATCTTCAACTTCAACACTTACTTGGCTAAGCGTTTGTACCAATCTTTCGAGTCGGTTTTGAGTTGGGGGTTTTACAGTAAAATCATCATCAGAATCAAGTTTCATCTGGCCTGAAATCCCTTCATAGTCATCGCATGCAGAGTGGATTAATTTAGTGAAATCATCAATCTTGATTAGCAACTCTTCATCTTGATTTATTTTTTCATGTAAATTTCTAAAATAATTAGCCATCTTGAAGCGAAATAGTTTGATCACTTCAAATGTCCAATTAATATCATCAAGTAATTGAGTTGGGTTACTGCCTGCTGAATTTCTCATTGCAGTGTTTTCAACGCTACCCATGAATTCTTCCAATTCCATCGAGGCATTTCTGACAATGATTGGAGTAATAACTCGCTCCATACTCATTCTAATTCTATCTGGCAAATTGTGCGCTTCATCGACAATAATGATGGAATTTTGAAGCGAAATACCCATAGATGGCAGAGAGTTTTCTCTCACTTGTTCGGCAAATACATGGTTATAGTCGCACACCAAAATGTCGCAGTCCTTGACCGCACTTCGACAAGTTTGCCAAGCACAGACTCCGAACGTTTTGGATTTTTCAACAGTTTCAAACACGTGCCTAGGTGATTGTAGGATGTAATTTCTTACATCTTCTTTCAATCGTGCACGGGCAGATTCACTTGAACCTTGCTCACATAGACATCTGCCGGTTTGGATGTCAACAACTTCACACATTGATTCTCTGCCGATTATGTCAACGACTTTGACATCTCTGAAATTGTTGTCAAGCCTTGAATTAATCTTTCGAACTGTATCTATCACAATCTTGTGTTGGGACTGTCTGCCGGTGAGGAACAATATGTGAGGTTTTACTGAGGAATTCATGGCAACTTCGAGTGCTGCAGCTATTGATGCAGCGGTTTTACCAATGCCTGTTGGTGCCGCTGCTAAGTGATGTCCATTTTTGCTTAGTGATTCACGGCATTCTCTTATCATGTCTATTTGGCCAGGCCGAGGGTTTTTGTGGGCCAAAAACGGGAAGTTATATCCTCCAACGTTGGAATTATTTCCCGCCATAAATCGCATTCAAAGTCGGCGACACTAAAGGATTGGCCTCGCGGCTGCACTATGTTGAGTAAAATGTGCCCAGTAATGTGGGGTCTGGACACGTGGGAACCACCAATCAGCTTGCTGGGGTGGAATTTGAATCCCCCCAGCCGCCTCCGTGGGGGGAAAAAGGAGAACCACTGTTAGGTGTTCCTTCTCCTTCTGATCCATCACGTGCGAGGCGGGCACGTATCCGCAAATTGTTGATGGTGATGAAGTTGGATCTATCTTCATCTCCACCGAGGGTAGCGTCACGATTGTTGTTTTCGTTTTGCTTCATTTTCCCATCCCCTCTGCACTCTCACCTTATTCTTGGTATTCTTTGCTTTTTATCGTTAAGGCTCTAGATTCCTCTAGCGCCTTTTCGAGTTGTTTTGTTTCATCAGCCCTTGTTGCTGATTGCTTAATGTATAACTTCAATCCTTCGAGGGCTGCTTGTTCCTTACTTGTTCCTTCAAGTTCATACAGCATTTCGAGATTTACCTTATCTCTTCTGCCCAATGGGATCTTTATTGTATCCATGTCGGGAAGTCTGGGTTGGCCTCTCAAATATTCCTGAATTGCAAGTCTGACAACATCAGATCTATTCCTGGCGCCTAATTGGCCAATCTTGGCATCTAGCAACATCAAATCCTCTTCATTAATACGAAGAGAGATGTGTGTACTTGGTGCTCCCATGTGTCTTCCTCAACCCTCTGTAGTATAGTCAGCATATAAATGTATTCATTTTGGTGACAATTTGTAACACGTTAGTAATACATCCGAACCAGCCTTCACTATTCAATCTTATGTCACGCAGTGGCTTGAATAATGGATGTCAAATCCTCATAGGTGTGATAGAATGATATACTTTCAACCGTTACAATGTATTATGAGCGTAACACCAAGTCGTGGCTTGTATCTATACCTAAAGACGCTAGAAATAGCAATGGAGGATGAAATTGTCACCAATGATGAAGCGACAATTTTGCACGTATTGGCAAATGCACTTGGAGTTTCACCAGGCGATACAGCCGAGTGTCTTTCAATTGTTAGAGGTGAAGAAAAAAATCCCTTTGATAACCTAGATGAGGATTATTCAGGACACCACCTGGGAGATGTTACCACATACCAAAGTGCTTTGATTGCCGCACTAGATGATGAAATAATTTCTGAAGATGAATGGTCGATGCTCGATGTTCTTAGAAAGATAATTGGATTACAATCAGATCAACATGCAATGATAGAGGAATCAATAAGGGCAATGTCTGAGGTCGATGATAGTGGAAACAGAAGAATCGAGCGACTAAATCGCTTCAACACCGTCTGCCCATTCAATTGAAACTCATGCATAACCTCTCCATAACGGGGTAACCATTAGAAAGGGGTAAAATTTGGAATAACCAACACAAAGTGTCTAGGTGTCGTAATGAGCGTTATCAAGAATATATATGAAAAAGTAAAGTCAAGAGATCCAAACCAACCTGAATTCCATCAAGCAGTACTTGAGGTCCTAGAATCATTAGAGCCTGTGCTTGAAGCACATCCAGAATACACATCTATTGTGGAGCGAGTCGTTGAGCCTGACAGACTGATTCATTTCAGAGTTCCATGGGTCGATGATGCAGGCAATGTGCAAGTAAACCGTGGATTTAGGATCCAATTCAACGGCGCAATAGGCCCTTACAAAGGTGGACTAAGATTCCACCCAAGTGTCAATGCTTCTATCCTGAAGTTCTTGGCATTCGAGCAAATATTCAAGAATTCCCTGACCGGTCTGCCAATGGGTGGTGGAAAAGGGGGCGCAGATTTCAACCCTAAGGGCAAATCTGATGACGAAGTAATGAGATTCTGCCAATCCTTCATGATGGAACTATGGCGCCATATTGGGCAAGATTGTGACGTCCCAGCCGGAGATATCGGTGTTGGTGGCAGAGAAATAGGTTACTTGTTTGGTATGTATAAGAAACTTCGAAACGATTTCCAAGCTGGAGTTCTGACTGGTAAGGGATTGTCATACGGCGGTTCACTGATTCGTCCAGAGGCAACCGGCTATGGTTTGGTTTACTTCGCTAGAGAAATGCTAGCAACTAAGGGTAAGTCATTCGAAGGAGCAACCGTATCAATCAGTGGTTCGGGGAATGTTGCACAGTTTGCTTGTGAGAAGGTCCTAGATCTTGGCGGAGTGCCAGTAACTATGTCTGATTCCAGTGGCTGGATTCATGACCCAGCCGGAATTGACCGAGAAAAGCTTGCTTGGATTATGGATTTGAAAAACAATCGTCGAGGCAGAATCTCAGAGTATGCTGACGCTCATGATGGCGTTACTTTCACAGCATCAGCACCAGAACCAACACCAAACGGACTTTGGGGAGTTAACGTAGATGTTGCTCTACCATGTGCTACACAAAATGAATTGAATGGTGCAGAGGCTCAAATGTTGGTTGACAATAACGTCATTGCAGTTGGAGAAGGTGCAAACATGCCTTGCACTCCTGAAGCAGTAGAAGTCTTCCACAAGAATGGCGTATTATTTGCGCCAGGTAAAGCCAGCAACGCAGGTGGTGTAGCAACCTCTGGTCTAGAAATGTCACAGAATTCGCTAAGACTATCATGGACTAGGGAAGAAGTTGACCAAAGACTTGAGAATATTATGGTAAACATTCACAAGAATGCTTCCGAGACTGCAAAGAAGTACGGTAGAGAAGGCGATTATGTCTTCGGTGCTAACGTTGCAGGTTTCCTCAAGATTGCTGAAGCAATGCAGGCACAAGGAATTGTTTGATTTCTATAATCACTGTTGCCTCAAACCAGTCACAAAGGCCACCCATGCGACCACATACGATACAAAGGTGCCTCCTTGCGAATAATCGGGCAACTTCGCTCTGTAACTAGATTCTAATTTTCGTGACGAACCCATTCTCCGGTACTTTGGTCACGCCAGTACCATTCACTACTACCTTCAGGATGTTCAACCCACTCGTAACCTTCTTCATCCAGGGTACCTTGTAGCGTTATATCGATCGAACCTTCGGTAACGGTGTTAACTTCTGTCGGCCGGTCGTATGATTCTGAATAGGAGATGTATTCCTTATCGTTCGTGAAATAATCGTCCTCTTCATCCCAGTCCACCTCCTCTTCGTAGGAAAAAGCCTCCATCTTACTACTAAATCTACCTGCAACAAAAACGAGAGGAGAACTCAGTAGTGTCAAAAAGAACCCTTGTGATAATTTGTATCTTTCCTCCGCAGCGGTTATGTCTGCGTTCAGGTCAGGCATCAATAAATACCAAACAATTGGACCTGAAAGTAGAATCACAGATGAAACTGAACTGAGCAGTTTTAGAACACGTCCTGGGATATACCCGAAAACACCCACAAGAGAAAGTAGAATCGTCAAACCGACGAATCCGAGTCCTGTCGAAATAATCAAGTCTGCACTTGAGCCGGCTGAGTCTATTTCACAGATTAAAACATCACCATCTTCCTTTGCCGTATCGCAGTCTACTGGCCCACCTCGCTCTTCCAGCAGAACAGGATGATCCAATATTTCAAATTCTGAGCTCATTTCAATTGGATAGCAGTCACGGTCATCGCACATTTGCCCATTTGCTGAGATTATTGCCTCCTGCAAACCATAATCGTTTTCATTGGTAACTTCTAATGTCCACCAAAAATCACCGTCAAAATATTCTTCAGAATCATTGGATGAAGAGGTCATCCATGTGATGTTGGTTTGCATATCAAAAGCAAGATAGCCCCCTCCAGCCAAAAAAATCACGCTAAGAAGAAATGCCTTGACATTTACAGTTTCCACGTAGTGCCCTAGACCTGTAGGTTTGATACCTTTTGGTCTCAAATCGTAACAACCGTCTAAATTAAATGTTCATGATATCATGATTCAGAAGGATTGTATTCTTGTCCATTCACTCAGTGGGTGAAGTTTACACCAATTATTCAATTTTGGAATAATAGCCACGATTGGGTTGCATTGTCGTAGTAAGATAGTGTACCGTCAGGTGCCATTGACCAATGTACTCCATTCTCTTCCCAGGTTTGATTTTCTTGTTGTTGCTGTTGCTGCTGTTCAATATCTGGCACTTCCTTAGATTCATACATTTGTCCCATATTAGCTTCAGTTGCTTGGTCTTCGTAATTTACTGCCGCAAATGGAGAGTTGTTTTCAGGTGGTCGCTTATTCTTAACAACCAGTAGTGCACCAATTATTCCGATAGCAAATAATGCTGCAAGGATGAACATGAAACCGTTGCCTCCATCTTCTTTCTCGGCTTCAGAGCGAGTAGCATCTTGCGGATAAGCATCCAATCTGTCTGTTATGCCATCGCCATCACTGTCTTCCCATTCGTTAGGGTCGTTAGGGAACTTATCCTCCAGGTCATTTTTACCGTCACCATCTGTATCACGTTGGGTTAAACTACAACCATCGTTATCGACAATTTCGCCAGTTGGAGTATTTGGACAAGCATCATCAGCATTCACCAAATTATCTTGGTCATCGTCTTTTTGCGCTTCCGAGCAGCCGTTTTGGTCAACAGATTGGCCCTGAGGGGTATCAAAGCACAAATCATCAGAGTTCCATATGTCATCATTGTCTTCATCTAGTTGCGATTCTGAACATCCCACCGAGTCAACTTGCTCACCGCTTGGTGTGGCTGGACAAGAATCAAGGGTATTATCAATCATATCGTTATCATCATCATATTGTACTGGAGAACAGCCAACAGAATCGACATCAAACACTCCATCTCCATTCAAATCAAGTAGTGTGGTGTTTGGACATTGGTCGACATTATTGAACACACCATCGAGGTCTGAATCGATTTGTGATTCAGAACAACCATTGTTGTTGGCTGTCTCAGACAAGGGAGTATTTGGACAAACATCCAAGTTGTCGTTAACAGAATCACCATCAATATCTCGTTGGTTTGCTGCACAGCCAAAGCCATCTACAGGTGCAGCAGGGTTGGTAGCAGGACAAGAATCCAGTGCGTTGTTTATTCCATCATTATCGGAATCTAGTTGACTGTCTGCACAACCTGCTGAATCAACCACAGCATTTTGTGGAGTTACTGGACATAGGTCATATTGGTTGACTACGCCATCATTATCATCATCTATCTGGGTTGCTGAACACCCATTAACATTGACAAATTCCCCTGCAGGTGTGTTTGCACATGCATCTTGGTTGTCAGGAACATCGTCCATGTCTTCATCAGTTTGTGATGTTGAACAACCATTGGCATCTACAGTCTCACCAAATGGTGTTCCAAGACATAGGTCAGGATTGTTGCCATTTGCGTTATCTCCGAAGCCATCAAAGTCGCCATCTTGCCATTGAGTATCATCTTGTGGGAATTTATCTGGGTTGTTGCCATTTTGATTATCGCCGTAGCCATCATCATCAGCGTCTGCCCATTGTGTTCCATCTGCTGGGAAGGCATCTGGATCATTACCATTCTGATTGTCTCCATAGCCATCATTATCAGAGTCATACCACTGTGTATTATCATTCGGGAATCGGTCAGCATTGTTGCCGTTTTGATTGTCTCCGTAGCCATCACCGTCTAAGTCAGCCCATTGTGTTCCATCATTCGGGAATTCATCTGCATTGTTGCCGTTTTGATTGTCTCCAAAACCATCACCGTCAGCGTCAGCCCATTGTGTTCCATCATTCGGGAATGCATCTCCATCGGTACCGGTTGGATTGTCGCCGTACCCATCACCATCACTATCGGTCCATTGAGAACCATCTGCAGGCCATAAGTCTGGGTTGTTGCCATTTTGATTATCACCATAGCCATCACCGTCAGTGTCAGCCCACTGAGTGGCATCGAATGGGAAAGCATCGGGGTTCAAACCAGCAGGGTTGTCCCCGTACCCATCACCATCAGCGTCATTCCATTGAGTATCATCGTAAGGAAATGCATCTGGATTGTTACCATTGGTATTGTCACCATAGCCATCAGCGTCACTATCTAGCCACTGCGTGCCATCATATGGGAAATCATCAACATCATCGTTGTAACCATCACCGTCTGTATCCTTCTGTGATTCAGCACAGCCATCGACATCTACTATTGAACCCGGGGGAGTGTTAGCGCACAAGTCTTGTTCATTGGCGACCCCATCAGCATCGTCGTCGAATACATACTGTAAGCATACATAATCTCCTACGATTTGTACATAGTTAGAATCATACAAGTCGGTAAATAAACAGTATGTTCCAGTGACACTTGGAGTGTTGTAATAGAATGTTCCAAATGACATATTTTGTGCAGTTGCAGTGACTGAATTCATCGCAGAATATTCAATATCAGCCCCACTTGGGTCTTCAACTCTAAATTGTTGATAGTAATTATCGCCAGGCACTAAATCTAGACCTTCAGATGTGAAATCATTTGTTGTTGCTGTTGTGCTAAATGAGTAATCAGTAATAATCGCTGATGGTAATTGAGGTATAAATGCTACAAAGTGAGTGCCAAGTGTTCCATCACCGGTTCCATTTACTAAAGCTCCTTCGTAAAAGACTGTTGCGTAGAAACCGTGTAAATCCATGGTTGTCGGATTAGCCCAAGAAACCAGCCAGGAATCCGAAGTTGATGTTGATGTGAAGTTGAAGGAGTCCTCATCGATGAGGCTTAGATTAACCGCATCTTCAGCAGTTAAAGATGGGTTTGCGTTCATTGCATCAACATACATATCTACGTTGAACACGAACCAAAAGACGGTGTATTGGTTACCCACTGTTATGTTGCTAGCAAAAATATCTCCAGTAGTTGAGGAGGTAGTTTCAGTTACTACTATCTCTTGGTATATTGAATCCTCATTGAAGTGTATTAAGGAACCAGTAGCGTCGAACAAATTTGCTCCTACCCAGTAATCACCTTCAACCTCACTTGCCGGGATTGTGTAATTGACAGTCTCACTTGTTGCAGTTGCTGTAAAGGTGTAAGGCCCCATTGCAGGCTGTGAAATAACTGTACCATTGTTGGTATAATCAACAAAGGTGTAATAGTCATATTCATAGGTGTCTCCAATGATTAAACCAGTCATTTCTATGGTTACATCTGTCAAGCTATTCATTGTCACATCGATGTATGATAATGATTGACCACCGCCTGGGTTATCAGTTGAGATCTCAACATCATAGACATTTGAAACGGCTCCAGTTGAGCCAAAGCTAGTATAATGGTAAACGACAAAGTATGCTGTGAAGTTCGAAGTAGCAGTGTATTCTCCTGCTTCGTTATCGGATGAAGATGACATAGAACCAAAGTTATTGAAACTTAAAGTACTGCCAAATGAATCTTCTAATCTAGCATCAACGTCTCCGTTGATGTGTGAGAATGTCAGGTTGAAGTAATAGGTTACTCCAGAAATCATCTCAACTTCATAATAGTCTTCATTTTGAACACCGGCTGCATCTATGTCGGCAGTAAGGTCTGTACAGTAAATTGGTAGGATAGATGCAAGTGTGGCGATTGTTAAATCGTCATTTGGCTCAAGAATATCGGGAACAGCAGAATTTCCAGTACATGGTGACGGAACAGCAGAACCGTTGCTACCACCACCACCGCCACCGGTGGAAGAGGTACTCCATGTCCAGAACTCTAGGTCATAAGTCCCAAAACCATCATAGCGGTAAATTTGGATGTAAATAGTCCCTCCATGTGGATTACCTCCGGGTATCGTAACAGTGTTGTTGGTTGTGACATATTCGGGGTTATTTCCGATAGATGAATCAATCTGATTCATATTAGCATCAAACATGTACAATTCAAAATCGTTAGTATATGTCATACTCGCATTTGTCGAGGTTGTAGGGTAGGTGATTTGGAATGCAAACCTCTCGTTTGCATCAAGAGTAAAAGACAACCAGTCATCATCATCTCCATTGAGATCTAATTCAGCATAATCTACACCGGAATAAATTGGTGCACCACCGTTGAGTGGCAGGGGGAAGTTAGGGTCAGCCTGTAAAGCAGTGACAGAGTTTGGTAGGTCATAGCTAGATAACCCTAGGTCATTTTGTACTGTTGGATTTGTTGTTGAGGAAGTAAATTTCCATATAGTAATGGTATAACTTCCAGATGCAGTAACACCGCCGTATGAATATCCGTAGATTTCAATGTACACCATGCCACCATGTGTTGAACCGTTGGTGGTTACTTGTTCTGGATTGAACAAGTATGATTCGTCGATATACATTTGATTTGAATCATATATCGCCACATCAAAATCATCAGCACTGTTGAAAGATAATTCTACTGCTATGCCCTCATTAGCCGATAATGATACTCTAAGATAATCATAATCGTCAGTTCCTTGAACTAAATCTCCGGTACCTGTGATACTATTTGAAAAAATCAAATTTGGTATTGAAGTTGGGGATGATAGATTGTCCGGTAAATCACCGCCCGAAGTGCCAATGTCGTTCTGGTTTTGTCCAACAGCACTCACATTCGTTATCGTTAAAGAATAACTGACTAACCCCAGCATCAAAATAATACTAAGACTTGATAATTTGTTAATAAGTCGCTTACTGTCTTTGGTTGCCATGGCTTTGCCATGATTTACTTGTTTAATAGAGTCTTCCTTACTAAAGTTAGATGGCAGTAGGTGCAACGTGCCCATCTTTTTTGTCGTCTGGTTTCCTAACTCTAGACCAAACTCCACCCATTAACTGGTCGTGACAATTCTGACAGTAGTGGAATCTTCTGTAAGCCTCTCTAAATGAATAGGCCTTCTTTCCGGTGGCGACTAAATAGCCTTCTGGTGACAGGCGCGAAACAATTTCTCCAACTCCTCCACATCCTGGGAAGTCGCATACTGTCTCGGCTGCCATATGTGATGCTAACCGTATCAGCACTTTAATGGTCGTATCTTTTTAGTCAGAAAACATCATTCTTCTTTTGGTTCAATCACTACAAGTGGAACATTCGCTTCAATCGATTGGCCTTCCTCACAATTCACCGAAGCAACGGTTCCAGATACTGGGGCTTGAATCTCATTTTGCATTTTCATGGCCTCTAAAATCAATATTACTTGGCCCTCTTCAACCTCTTGACCAACTTCCACTTCAATGGTTACAATCTTACCCGGGATGTTTGCAGATACGGTGCCAGATTTCTTTTTCTTACCACCGCCAGATCTTTTCTTTTTGACTACAGGGCCTGAGTCTGGTATTTCTACCTCAAAAGTTGTCCCTTCAACAGTAGCGTGCCATTTTCCGTCATCGGATACTTCAACTGAAACTTCGTATTCGACACCATTAACGATCACTTTCTTTATTTCAGTCATTATTTCATCTCCATGGCGATCTAGCAGAGTTTCTGTTCATCAGTGAGTTAAGACCCATATTCATTCTAATGTGGTCTTGAGTCCAAACTGGACCTGGGTTTCTACCAATCAATGATTGATCATCGCCTTGACTTTCAACTATAGACAATACCGCACAAATTGCCGCTATTCTCAAGGTTGCTTCATCAGTCAAAATTTCACCTCAAAGTGGTATATTGCCGTGCTTTCTTGCTGGCCTTAATTCTTCTTTGTCAATCAACATTTCAAGAGCCCTCGCTAGTTTAGCTCTTGTTTCACTTGGCTCGATAACATCATCAATGTATCCCAGAGCGGCGGCTTTGTATGGATTAGCAAATTTTTCGTTGAAGTCCTCAGTCAGCCTTGTTCTTTCTTGTTCAGGATTCCTTGCACTTTTTAGTCTTCTTCGATGAATAATCTCAACAGCTCCATCTGCTCCCATTACGGCCAATTCTGCTGACGGCCATGCGACATTGTAGTCGCCTCTAATGTGCTTTGATGACATCACATCATATGCGCCGCCGTAGGCTTTTCTCATTATGACTGTTAGTTTTGGAACGGTGGCTTCTGCGAATGCGTAGAGTAATTTAGCACCGTGTCTAATTATTCCACCCCATTCTTGATTGGTCCCGGGGAGGAATCCTGGCACGTCTTCAAATGTGATTATTGGGATGTTGAAAGCGTCACAGAATCTAACGAATCTTGCTGCTTTATCACTTGCATCAATATCTAAACAACCTGCAAGAATTTTTGGTTGATTAGCCACTACACCGACGGTTTGGCCGCTCAAATGGCCAAAGCCGATTACGATGTTTTGTGCCCAATCTGCTTGGACTTCCATAAAGCCATTGTCATCCAATACCTCTGAGATGACATCCACTACATCGTATGGTTTGTTTGATTCTTCAGGAATGATAGAGTCAAGTTTGTCACATGAGCGACTGATTGGGTCAGAAGTTTTCTTAGTTGGTGGTTTTTCTAGATTATTCGAGGGTAACATATTACATAAGTCTCTGGCTAATTGGATTGCTGATTCATCATCTTCCGCAGTAAAATGTGACACACCCGAGCGACTACCGTGAGTCATTGCACCGCCAAGTTCTTCAAAAGACACGACTTCATTTGTCACTGTTTTGATTACCTCTGGGCCAGTAATGAACATATGTGCAGTTTGGTCTACCATTATGACGAAATCAGTAATTGCTGGAGAATATACCGCACCTCCTGCACATGGGCCCATGATTACAGAAATTTGTGGGACTACGCCTGAAGCTCTTACATTCCGGAAAAATATTTCAGCATAACTGCCTAGTGATGCTACCCCTTCTTGAATTCTAGCGCCACCACTATCATTTAGGCCAATAACAGGTTTTCCAGTTTTCAATGCCATGTCTAAAACCTTGCATATCTTGAGTCCATGCATCTCTCCGAGTGAACCACCATATACCGTAAAATCTTGAGCGAAAGCAAACACTTCTCTTCCATTTATACAACCGTGGCCGGTAACAACACCGTCTCCAGGTATGACATTCTTATCCATGTCAAAATCTCGACATCTATGCTCGACTAGGGCATCAATCTCTTGGAATGTCCCATCATCAAGAAGAATTTCTAACCTTTCACGGGCGGTAAGTTTTCCTCGGTTGTGTTGGGCATCGACACGGTTTTGACCGCCACCGGCCTCACTTTGTGCCTTCCTGTTTCGAAGGTCTCGGAGTCTTTCCTCAGTAGTAGGCATGGCTTCCCCACAATGATGTGCGTCAAGGCCGCCTTTATTGATTACCATAATTTTGACACTTGAGTGCCATTCCTAGGTTAGTAATTCATCAAAGGGGTGATTAAATTAGGGTTTTCTTGATAGGTAGGGAACTGTTAGACCAATCATGGGCAGTAATCTAAGGATAGTCATTGCGAAACCGGGACTTGATGGCCATGATCGTGGCGCAAAAGTTGTTGCAAGGACGCTACGAGATGCTGGTCATGAAGTGATCTACACGGGCCTCAGGCGTACAGCAAAGCAGATTGTAGAAACGGTCAGAGATGAAGATGCGAGATTTTTGGGTCTGTCATCACTATCCGGTGCCCACAATCATTTATTCCCACGCGTCTGCGAGTTGTTAATCGAAGAAGGTCTGTCTGATGTCATTGTTTTCGGCGGCGGAATAATCCCTGAAGATGACAGGCCAGCACTTTTCTCTAGCGGGATAAAGGCAATTTTCGGCCCCGGCACTCCGACTAATGAAATATTGGAATTTATCGATACAGCATCAAGCATGGATGATGTTGGAGTTGGTGGCAAAACAGACTGGCACTGGCAATCAACCGCTTGAGGTGAAATATTGAATTTTGGGCTAATTAATGACGCCATAAATGGTGACAGAAGGTCATTAGCTAGGACTTTAAGTGGTATTGAAAATGGCACACTCAACATCATGGAAATTCAGCAAAATGCTGACATTCCACACAGAATTGATAATGGCAATTGGAATTCTTTAGCGATAACAGGCGCTCCGGGAGTAGGAAAATCATGTTTGATTGATAAATTGCTGAGTATTTGGGCCGGTTCGGGATTGAAAATTGCCTTGCTCGCTATTGATCCATCATCACCTCGAACCGGTGGAGCCTTGCTTGGAGATAGAGTAAGAATAACATCAGTTGATGATGATTCGCTGAAGGAAAAAATCTACATCCGGTCAATAGCAACAAGAAAATCATCTGGAAATGTACCTTTGATTGTTGCCGATATGGTTGAATTTCTCCATATGGCCGGGTGGGATAGAGTTGTGATTGAAACAGTAGGCTCAGGTCAATCTGAGGTTAGATGTGCCGCAATTGCAGACAGGATTGTTGTTGTGGAAGGTCCGGCTCGTGGTGATGGAGTTCAAGCAGAAAAAGCCGGGTTACTCGAATTAGCAGATGCTGTTATTGTCAACAAATCGGATATGAAAGGAGCCGAAAAGCATGCGGAAGAATTGCTAGAATCCTTCGAGTTAGGTTTAGGAGATGTACCTCCAGTAATGTTGACTTCAGCATTGAATGGGGCTGGAATTTCTGATGCGGCAAATATGTTGTTACATTTGCCAGATACAGGGCGAGCAGTCAGGGCAAGATGGCGGGAGAGGTTACTTGCTCATTATGAGCGAAAAATCCTCGAATCTCCAGATTTGGATGAAATACTATCTTTGTTGGCGGTAGGTTCAATTTCTGTCGATGAAGCCATTAATACATTAGGTGGGCAATAATATGAGCGAACAAGTCGAGTTAACAAATCCAGTTGATTTATCGGTTGGTGGAATGAGCGGACACATATTTCGGAGATTTTTCCATCTTGCAATGTTTATGATTCCAGTCCTATACTTCGAATATGGTGAAGAGGTTGCAGGTAAGGTTGGAATGACACTTGATGAGGTTGTTGCAACTTTTGTTCTAGTGGCAGTAATTGGGGAAATGGTTAGACTGAAATTAGGATTTACAGTCTTTGGGCAAAGAGAATATGAATCAAAACAAGTATCGGCACTTGCTTGGGGTGCTCTTGCAATCGGTTTGGTATTACTGATAACTCCAACCAAAGAGTATGCTTATCCCCTAATTTTTTCTTTAACCTTTGGCGACCCTTTCATGGGTGAATTACGCAGGAAAGGCATCGATTCACGTAGTGTAATCATAGCAGCATGCGTTTTCTTAATCGGTATTTGGCTTGCTTGCTGGTATGCCTTTGGAACACCAATTATTGTATGCCTAATTGTCGCGCCAATTGCCGTGCTTGCAGAAACACCAAGGTTACGTTACATTGATGACAACGCTACGATGTTACTAATTCCGTTAGCAGCTGTTGTAACATTAGAACCATTCTTCAATATATTGTAGCCTTTCAATATGTTAAAATGCGGAGTAGTGTAGGAGGAACTGAGCAGCATGTATGATAACGACGGCGAACGTTCAGAACCACCTCAAGGAGCCTATTATTTCGTGTTCTTTTTGTCAATTGTTCTTCTGGGCGTTGCTATGTTTGCTTACCCTCTTTGGTAGTATCAAGGAAGAAAGCGATTCTTCAAATAAATAATCGGCTACCTTAGTATATGTGCGGTATTTCAGGAATGTTTGGGATACCAGACACATCAGTAGTTCGTCGAATGGTAGGAATTTTAACTCACCGTGGCCCTGACGGGAAGGGATTATGGTCGGACGAAAAAATAGCATTAGGTCACAATAGGCTGTCAATAGTTGACTTAGTTGGTAGTAGTCAGCCGATTATCGGCAACAATGGTACTGTATTGGTTGCTAATGGTGAAATATACAACCATCTTAACTTGAGATCAAAATTGAACTATAATTGGAACACATCTGGAGACTCTGAAGTAATTTTAGCACTCCATGATGATTATATCAAAAAAGGAGGAGGAAATACTCATAAAAATTGGATAGCTAAACTTAACGGAATGTTTAGTTTTGCTTTATGGGATTCAAATAGAGAGGAATTAATCTTGGCAAGGGATGCACTGGGCATCAAGCCGTTAGTTCGCTGTAATGTAGATGAATCCTTACTTTTCTCAAGTGAAATTAAAGCGTTTCATGCCCATGAATCTTACCTGCCGAAAATTAACGAGACTTCCTTAGCATTGCGTCTCTCATGGGAGTATACCTTAGATTCTTCAACTTTGATTGAAGGTGTTCATCAAGTAAGGCCTGGTACTGTTGAAGTTTGGAAACTCGATGAACAATCTAAACCTTATCTCTCATCAGTATCAAACTTTGAGCGTCAAAAAATCTCTGCTAATGCTAGTTGGAGCCCCGAGAATGATGCCAAATCATTACTAGAATCGTTCACTGTTAGCGTGCAAGAGAGGTTGATGGCAGATGTGCCAGTCGGAATTGTCTTATCCGGCGGCCTTGATTCCTCGCTTGTTGCCGCTGTGGCCAGTGAAGCAGCAGAGCGTGAGGGTAAACCAGTCCCTGCGTGTTGGACTGTAGCAGAAAGTGAAGACAACCCCGATTGGATTGCTGCAGAAAATGTCGCAGCATCATTGGATTTAGTCCATCATAAATCAATAATGTCTGAAGATTCTTTTGTGAAAGACATACCAAGTCTGTCTTGGTTCGGGGAAGATTTAGATGTTTCAGTACTATTCTTTCAACCACTATTTCAACAAATGAAACAGCATGTAAAAGTAGGCTTATGTGGCCAAGGAGCGGATGAAATCCATGCTGGATATCCCCGATTTAAGTCATTAGAAGGGCACAGAAAAATGGTACTAGAAAGATTGAATTCAATTGATGACTCAGTAGCCAATGATATAGTCAAAAAGAATTTGCCGCTTGATGGTTGTTGGTACTCAAATAGTTTACACCCAGAGGATTATACCGGTGATTTACATCAAATGTTGAATTTCGAGTTGGAACGTGGGCAACTAAGTAATTTTCAACTTAGATTAGTTGACAGACATTCTATGGCACATTCACTGGAAGTTAGGGTGCCATTTTTAGGAAAGAGTCATCGTGAACAATCTTATTCATTGCCTGCCGATTGGCGGTTACCAAGTAATGGTCTAGAGAAAGCAGCTCTGCGTAGTGCAGCACGTTTGACTGCCTTGCCTAGGGAGATTACTGACAGACCGAAGTTACCTGCAGGAACAGCAACATCTCCGAATCAGTTGAAATCCTTCTTGTCAGAATACTCAGACCTATCGATCTCGTTAGCTGAAAAGTATGGAAACTTCACTAAGTTATTACATCAGCAACCAGATATGGCTCTAGGTTTAGGTATGTTTGAAGCATTACACATAATTGAACCCCATCACACTAGAAGCAACTATTCTATAGAATCTTTAGTGGAGGAGGTATTAGAATGAATCTAAATGATTTGAATGATTTACTCGAGTCGAAAAGACAAGAGATTACACAATGGATGAATGTGAAGCGTTCTGAAATTCCAATCCCGATTTATGGTAGTGTAGATGTTAGAGACGCTGGATGGAAAATTGCTGTAGTAGATGCAAATCATTTCCCAGCAGGATTTAACAATGTTGCAAATGAGGATGAAAAACATCTCGCTGCGTTACTAAAGAATCATATTAAAAGGAGAGACGAAAGTTGTAATTGGGTCCATCTTTATCCTGAATCCCACACTAGAAATTCTGCTTATGTCGAAAATGTAAGGACACTACAGAGGTTGATTGAAAAAGCTGGTTTTCGATGTACTGTTGGTTCTCCAGAGTTGGCTGAGCATGGTTCTATTGACGGTCTGTCCGGACCATTGAAACTTGATGTAGTAAGCCTAGAAAATATCGATGGTGATGAATCTATTGTAATTGATGGTTTGAGGCCAGACCTAATTTTACTCAATAACGACCTAACTGAGGGCATTGTTCCAGGATTGGGTACAAGTCGAGTTTCACCACCACCAGTTATGGGTTGGCACACCAGGAAAAAATCGCACCACTATGAGGCATTAAGTGGATATGTAGATGAAATTGCTGAATTACTTGGGATTGATTCATGGAATTTGATGACTGATTGGTTTGTATCCAAAGATAAGTGTCTAGATAGAGAGTCATGCCGGATAGAGCTAGCAGCTGAAGTAGATGAATTCCTTAGCAAAATAAAGCAAAAATATGATGATTTAGGGATCAACAGAGAGCCAGTGGTATTCATTAAGAATGATAGTGGCACATATGGCCTAGGTATTTTATCGGTTAGAAGCGGTGGAGAATTACTTTCATTATCTAATCGTAAAATGAAGAAATTGATGTATTCAAAAGGCGGGGTAGATGTAGAAAACTTCCTGATTCAAGAAGGTGTTCCAACTAGACTCAAGACTGCTAACGACGGACCTGTAGAACCAGTAGTCTACTTAATTGATGGCCAAGCAGCATCCTGGTTTTATCGAGTAAACGAAAAGAAAAGTGATATCGAGAATTTGAATTCACCGAGTGCAGCCTTCCAGAGTTATGCTGATGTGGGTCATCTATACGGCGAAAATGCTCATGGTTGGCATGCTTTAGTTGCTGAATTGTCTATGTTAGCGATGGGTAGAGAATTTTCTAATTATGGCGCTTGAGGAAAATGCAAAGCAATATCATCAAGGCTCTAGTGGATTAATCATGAGCCGTTCATGGTTATACTCTCTAACCATATTGATTGGTTTATGGTTTTCTGCAACAGCATGCGGCGGATTGTTACCAGATAATTTGGCAGAATGGCCAGTAAATATTTGGTGTTGGGGTGTTTTTGGCTACATCTACAAATCAACAGATCGAAAAGAAAGGATTGAGATGTTGACAGTTCTTGCTTTTGCTACTCCAATGGAGTTATTCTTCAGTGAAGTTTGGAAAATATACGAATACCAAAGAGGTTTGATGCCAGTATTCGTACCAGCAGGGCATTATTTCCTGTTTGACTTAGGTAGAATAATGGCAAACAAGTTTGACAAAAAATTAGCAATGCCGATTCTCATTCCATTTATTCCGATGGTTGCTTTTGGGGTATGGGAAGGAACCGATACATCAGCAATTTTCTTACTCACTCTCGTAGTTTTATTTACCAAATATGGGCCACAGCCCTGTTTGTATGCATCTATGGCTTGGGTGGCATTGGGTATGGAAATCGTTGGCACACAGTTAGGTAATTGGACATGGGCAAATGAAGTGCCGTGGACTGGGTTAACGGCTTGGAATCCACCATTATTAGTCGGGGCCTTCTACTGTTTGGGTGATTTATTGGTAAATATGACAGTCGTTAGGTTTGAAGAGAAGGCGCCCGTGGGGTTGTATGAATGACGTCTGCTGATGAGTTGAAGAAGCGTAGGGAGAAAGAGGCCCTGCGAATCAGAACCTCCCTAAATCGTCAACGTAGTGTACAACATTCCAATACCAAAGGCGGAGAAAACACCGTTGCTTTCGTTGAAGAGAGACTATGTATTGGTTGTGATCAATGTGATATTGTATGCGATGATGATGCAATTGAATTGTACAAGGTCGATATGACAAGTCCATTGATGAATGTAGAATCAAATAGGAAAGCGAGAATCATTAGAGATGCCTGCACTGGGTGCAGGCTTTGTGTCTTAGCTTGTCCAACAGATGCAATAACAATGATCGATAGGTGATTTAATTGAGTAGCAAAAGTGACGCGAAAAATGATGCTCAACGATTTGGCGGTGAATTTGGCCCATATCGTAAACCAGGAACAGCAGGCGTTCCACTATCAACATTCAAGACCTTAGTGTGGACATCTAATATAGGCGGTTTGCTACTTTGTGTAATTGCACTTGAGATGCTTTTTGTCAGGCAGATGTTTTTTTGGGGTCTAATGGCCCTTCTTGGAGGTGTTGCTATTGCTTTGTTTCCATCAAACTATGAAATAATAGGTATGAGCGATGAAAGTGAAAGTCCTCTTAAGATGAAAATCAAAAAGAAGGCGAAGTAATCACGCTTCAGTCTCAACAGTCTTAACAGAATCTTGACCAATCTTTTCTTTCTTTTCATTGATTTGCTGTGCTAGGAATGAAACAACATCTAGAATCTTGATGTCAGAATACCTTTCATCACCTTCAAACTTCAAGCACTCAAAGTGTGATACACACTTTGGACAAGATGTCAGCATTGTATCTGCACCGGTAGATTTGATTTCTTCCATTCTAGCGACACGTAGTGCTCTGGCGTTCTCATTACAAGACATCATACTAGATACACCACAACACATTGCATCTTCGCCACTGTGTTCCATCTCAACGATACTAACACCTTCAACAGATTGAATCAGTTCTCTTGGTTCATCATAGACGCCCATTTGCCTACCTAGCCTACAAGGGTCGTGGTAGGTGACAGTGGTCTCTTCTTCGACCTTTAGGTTCATGTCAAAGCCTTGCTCAATCAAGAATTCAGTAGTGTGCATAACCTTGACATCTTCTAACTCATAGTCTCTGGCAAACGTTCTGAAACACTCCGCACAGGAGGAAACTAGCGTGTCAATACCAGATTGTTGAATCTTCTTTTGGTTGTATGCCTTCAATTTGTCAAAGACTTCAGTTAATCCTTGCCACTTTTGATCGTGACCACAGCACTTCAAGAAGTCCCTGCCAAGGTATGAGACATCTACTCCGATTTCGTCAAAGATCGTGAATGCAGAAGTCGTTGCATCACCGAGGTTCATATCTCCTTCATTGACATGTGAGAATACCATCTCTTGGTCTAGGTAGTCAACACAACCGGGGTAATAGCCAACATTGGACTCTACTGGATAGTCTTCAACTGAGATGAAGTCAGAATCTGCTTCCTCTTCAGCTTCTGCTGCTAGCACAGCTTGTAGTACAGTGTGAGGAATCTCAGCTTGTGGCCCTCCAACAATAAGCCCTCTTCTAATATCAACATATGAGTCATAGTCGACTAATTGTGGACACGCATTGGTACAAGCAGTACAGGTCAAACAGGAATACAACGGCACTCCGTCGTCTTCATTATTCCAAGAGTTGTAAATGATGTTCAACTTGTCACCACCATTGAATAAACGGACTGGACAAGCATCGTCACACAAGTCACAACCGTAGCACTTGTTCATTTCGAATTCATATCCACGAGCCATTGATCTTAGTAATATGAATACCATTGCGCCAAATGTCAAACATGGGATGAACATTGCATAAATTAGTTTGGCGTCCAAACTCTTCGGGTTCATGTGGTAACTTGGATTGTTAACTTCCCCATAGTTTGTGCCTCCAAGTGCCATTTCTGCGCCATTGCTTAGGTTAACAGTCTTACCTTCTAGAGAGGCAGGCGCAGAACTGCTCCAAAGAAGCAGGGGTTGGAATGCGGCGATTTCTAGATTAATCTCTTTCATCATTGTGTCATTAAGGGCTAGCGGTCCGGTAATCTCAACATCCATTTGGTAGGTGTAAGTTCCCACAGGTAGTTCTGGAGAATCACCAGCACAGTTCGTGAACTCAGAGACTATGTTGTTGTTTGAATTGTAAACAGTCATCTTGCTGCTAATCATAGTCTCAGTCTTAACATCATTGATTTTTCTTTCTTCAGCACGGTGTTCACACACTATGTCAGTAGTAATCTTGTCAACCGATTCGTGATGACCTTCAGGGAAATGTACAGGGTCTTCTGTTATCGTAAACGTGCCCGATGAGGACCAGACATCTTGGTCAGTAAGCACAGTAGAGTCTTGTGCAGCGTTCATTCCGTTTCCGGCATCTTGGTGGCCGTTTGCATCAGCAAAGTCGATTATGACTTGTTGTCCTGGCTGGTAAATCACCCAATCAAGCCAAGCGGCAGTTGGGACTATTCCGTCATCAGACCATCCAAACTGATCAGTGAATTCATTGGTATCATGAACGTGTATGTCAACTGGCTGAGTTCTCATTGATTCTAATTCTTCATAATCTGAAATAGTACCTAGTCCTTTTGCACCCCAGAATCCTTTGTCATAAACGTCCCATGTTGCTACTGTAGCAGCGGCAGAGAGAATCAATGCACCAACAAGAATTTGCTTGGCATGACCCGGTGTAAATCCAGATCCCCAAGCCTTGGTTAGAACCATTCTTGCTCCAAAGTAGATACAAATCCACAACAGAACCCCCGTCATCAGCCATGGTAAAGCATTGAAAGCTTCCGCTAACCAAGGCTCCCTCACCCCACAAAGCAAGTCTCCATGACTGTCTAGTTTACAATAATCTGATCGGTTTTTGTGATAAAGTTCAAGGAAAATATTGATTGAGAATACAGAAATGAACCAAATGTGTGCTAGATATACAGCACCTGCGGCTGCAAACCATGGGTCCTCTACAGGTCGCTTTTCCCTACCGCCCAAAAATGGTGGCAACACCAAAATTCCTACAGGGATGCCGGTTAGGGCAGCTCCCCACCATGCAGCATTCCAAGGGAATACTGGCTGGCCGAAAATATCACCAACAAAACCTGTTGGTACTGTGAATTGTGGTAAGTATTCTCCCCATCTCAAATATCCATAAGAGAACAGAACATACCAATCAGGGAATACGAAACCTGCTTGCGCATATGGGTCTGCAGCACCGTGCAGTGGAGGCGGAATAATCCAAGCATAGTAAAGTAATACTGCTCCCATGAATGCAAATATTAGCACGTCTCTTAGAACTTCATGTGGCCAAAAACCATGCCCTAATCTGGTTCTCTTTCGCTTTTCACCTGTGGTTTGAAGCTTCTCTTTTTCATCCATGTATGATGATGCTACTCTTCCGAGATTCTCTACTAGTCCCATTTAATTCCCCCAAATATCAATGTGGCTCCGCAATACCTTGTACCCAAACTATAAACAGATGTACTATGATTAATCCAGTTACAATCACTGGTAGTATAAACACGTGGATGAAATACATCCTAGTTACTGTTCGAGGTGTTAAGGCAGATCCGCCGAATAATAGTGTAGCAATTTGCTTTCCAACAAGCGGGCTTGAGTTTGCAAGGTTGATTCCGATAACTGCAGCACCGTATGCTAGTGAATCCCATGGCAACAGGTAGCCTGAGTAACCGAATACAATTGTTAATGCCATTAAAGCGACTCCAATCAGCCAATTTAACTCCCTCGGGTTTCGGTATGCGCCAGTAAAGTAAACTCTACACATGTGCAAAAATACGCTAGCAACCATAAAGTGGGTCCCCCAATGGTGTACGGCTCTGATGATGTAACCAAACGGTAATTCAGTCATGATGTATTGCATGCTGAGATACGCTGGTGAAGGTATTCCTTCTCCACCTGGGACATAGTAAATTCCGAGTACTGTACCAGTTAGTACCAAAATGATGAACGAAAGGAAAGAGATGCCTCCTAGGCAGTATAGCGGATACCAATACCAAATAATTCTCAGTTTATATTTTTCAGCGTGAGTTAGCGGCATCTGCCTGTGCATGTTGTAGTAAGCACCTTTTGACATGTTCCAATAGTCTTGAAGTCTAAACCTGGTATCTAACCAAGAGAATACCCATAAGAATGACCGCTCCGCAAAGCCCATTTTCCCGGTGGATTCAACAGCACGAAGAATTTCTCTTCGTGGCATCTCCTCATTTTCTTTGCGCAGAGTAAATGCTACAAGCACGATGATGAATGCAATAAAAAACCATAGAATCCAAAACATTGTTGTCATTATATCACCTCAATCACAATATGTGTACCAGTCGACGTAATCGGTAATTCCCTCAATATTGTCGCCATTCATCAGAACAGGAATGATCGGTAGTCCTACTGGAGCAGGACCTCCTGATGCCTTTATTCCAGCGTAATTGAATGTAGCTCCGTTAGAACGATTTCTGTTAGTATTCATCTCAAGAGCGGTTGGGTCAAATCGTGATGAATGACAAATACAGAACAATTTGGTTCCTCCATCATCGGTTCCACCGGGGGTCCATGAATCATCAGTGAATGAATTGGAAACCAATTGCCAACCCGGTATACAGCATAAGTGTGTACAGCGTCCGTAAATAATAACAATGTTGTCAGAGGGGAATATTCTTGGGTCCAAATCTGACATGTCTTCGAAGTGGCCAATCCGTTTTCCAGTCTCATCATAACCTTCCATCATTTGGAATCTTGCCTTGCCACTTGAATCCGGTAGGTCTTTATTTTTTTCATGGTCGACATAAACAACAATTACTGGAACACCAGCCCAGATTCCTGCCGCACCAGCAGTTCCTGTGGATGATTTTGCTGCTTCATCAACAAAGTCTTTTCGAGTCATTGGTAGTTCATGCTTGGCACCATACCATGCTTCATCTTCTCTACCTTTAGCCCAAAAGATAACTGCGTTGTTGCTTCCGCCAGAATCTGCGCCTGGCGGCAACAGTATTGCAGAGAATCCCAAAACGCCTAATGATGCTGCAAGAACTCCAGTGGCGGTATTGAAACCATATTTTAGGAATTGGCGGCGATTGATCACTTTTCCAGTGCCAAATACGGAGTCGCCATCAGTTAGAGATGGAGCTGGTTTTAGATTGTATTCTCTTGCCAATTAAATCACACCTTGTACTCCTTCCAGTCTTTTTGATGTTCTGGGATGAATTTGTTAATCGCATGTTTAACAATAATGGTATCCGGAAGGATGAATCTAAGGTAGACGAGTCCCATCAGTATCAAAGTTGTAATGCCGATGGCCAGATGGAATGCTAGTTGACGCTGGTCCCAATCATTGGCTAATCCGTAAATTAGAGAAAACATCCAGTAGCAAGACCAAAAAATTCCCCAGATAAAGAAAAACATAGTTAGATAGGAAGCGCCAGATGGAGCTAATTTTGCACTTACAATGGAGCCCATGTCTGCGTCAGTGAATACTCCTTTGTCAATCGCCATCTCCATTTGTTCTTCGGTTAGGGATGCATCTTCAAGGGATTTTCTAGCATCGTCAACACTGATTTCGCCTCGAGCAACTCCACGTAGTAATTTGGTAATTGTGTCATCCATCACTGATCACCTCTTCTTCTTATTTTGTAACGCAGTCGTAATTGGTTGCTTCTTCCTTTGTAGGAGGACGAAAAACTGTATCTGAGCATAAGTCCAGCAAACAGCACTACGGCTAACACGGCTCCAAATCCGAGCAACCCTAGGACGTGGGCTCTAAATTCGGCTCCCATGTGCTTTAGGTCTACGCCAGTCGCTTGAGGTTCTGGTGGACTGACATTCCCATCACCGGCAAATAGGGTTCGAGTCCCCATTGCTGTTGTCTTAGAGTCTCCTTCTTGTAGAGCGAAGATCAGTTGATTCCATTTATCCTCGGGCCCCGGGCCTTGGTCGCCATTGACTGAGTTGCCAGTAATCCAAAAGTCAACAACTCCGGTTTCTACAGCAGGTGCTTCCCATGAGAATGTCCACATGCGCTCGTCTTCACCAGCGGACGCTTCTGTCTGTGTCAAAGTTGTAGGGTCTTCTTCCCAGTTTTGTAGATTATCTCCCGATAGAATTCCATCAGATACTCTCATCGAGAATCCTGCGGTCCAAGGGCTTGCAGCAGGAGGGCCGCCAATAATTTGCAGTTTCAACTCGTATGTTTGGCCTGCTTCCCAAGCATATGGGACGTCATCGAGTATTATCTGTACTGTGTTATCTGCTGCGGCATTGTGGCACAAGCATCCTTCTTTAGCGACATCATCAATAGTCTCGCCAGCGTTGACTTGTTCTCCGCCTATGCCACCATGGTATGAGGAGGCTATGCCTGGCAGAGTTAGTAGAATCAACAGCAACGTGCCTAGCGCAAGGCGATTTGAGATTGGCTTGCGCAACATTAACACACCCAGTTAAATCTCCCACCGGCATGAACCCTTTAAACATTGCCAAAATGGAAGGGCTAATTTATTCGCAGTACCTCGTTTTTGCCCGACTTTATAAACCCCGAAATACGGCTTAAAATCGTTCTTGATAGGGATAGTTCAATAACAGGGAGTTTTTGCGTGTTTTGATAGCAATGCCTACACCATTTGAGAACACCTATGATTTGTCGGAAACTCAACTTGCTGAATTGGAAGAAGCTGAAGAAATGATGCTGAAGAACGACCTCGGTAACGCAGAAGATTTACTGTTAAAAATGCTAGAGCAGGACAATGAATGTATTCCAGTACTGTCTAATTTAGGTCACCTATACGGGCGTTATCTTTCAGAATTTGAAACCGCAGTCAAATTCTACGACAAGGTGCTGTCCATTGAGCCGGATAATGCATGGGCTCGAGATTCAAGAAGAAGGTACCTAAGATACATCGAAAAATGAGATAAAGTTCATTGAGCATCAATATTACCATCAGCCGATGGAATCATCTCAAATTTTGATTGCAGGGGTGGGCGGCTTAGGTTGTTCATGGGCCAAAGGTGCTTGGTCAAAATGCGATTCAGAAGCGGATATTTTGTTGATTGATGCCGATGATGAGAGTTTTTCATCCATTCAACAAGGGCATGTGCTGAGATTGGGGACAGTCGTCGATAAACTTGGCTGTGCAGCCTTACCTCCACTTGCAGAGCAAAGGATGAGAAGTGTCTCTGCCGTTGTCCGGAAATTAATGGAACCAGTTGAATTAGTAATCCTACTTGCCGGCCTTGGGGGAGGTACAGGAACTGGTGCTGCACATGAATTCGCTCGGCAAGCCAGACTGTCAGGGGCCGTGGTTATTGCGGTTGCAGCCATGCCTTTTGAGATACAATCTACTAGGCTGAAAATCGCAGAACAAGGTTTCTCAAGATTAGATAATTTTGCTCATGTAACTGTCAGATTATCATTGGAAAGATTAGCAAGACAAGCAAGAGAGAAAGGCAGGACATGGCAAATGGGTGCTGAGTGGGTTGAAGATTTGGTAGACGGCTTGGTTAGGACCTTACTTAGGATGGGATTGATTAATCTGGATTTGATGGATCTCAGGGCAATAGTCGAAAAAGAAGGCAAATCGACTTTATTGGTTGGTATGGGCGACCCAGATGAGCCAGAAAAAATCCTAGATTCTGCTATGATGGCACCATTGGCAGCGCTCGACGTTGGAGGTGCTACAGGATGCTTGATTCAAATCGAGGGCGGTCTAGGCATGACTTTAAGCCAAGTCGATACTGTTGCAAGATTATTCACCAATGCTCTTGACTCGGATGCGCAAGTAATTCTCGGGGCGAGAGTTAGTGAAGACCTACATAACAGCATGCGGGTTGTAACTTTACTTTCAGGTATTGTCGATGATTAGTCTAGGTCTATTGTTTCATTCCATTCAATGTCATCAATTTGTGTTTGTTCTTTTTGTTTGTTCCAATCTACATCATCATCTTCTTGCCAAACTTCTTCAGTGTTTGACTTCGCTAATGTGTTAGATTCAAAGTTTGTTTGAACCACCTCTATTGAGTTATCTCCCGGTGATGTCAATGGTTTTGATTCTTCCAAAATTCTATTAACATCTACACTTGTATTGTCCTTTTCTATAACATTTCCAAGAACCAACTTGTGTACATAGATAACTGTGATAATTACAACAGCATGCCCCATCGACATTACAATTTTAATATCATCGAAAAATGTCGTCAACATTGCAACACTGCCAGCGTATGCGTAGCCAAATGCTAACCCCCAAGTTAGGGCGTTTTTTTCAGTTATAAGGCGGAATTTACTCTTGTATCCCTTGGAGGTCATTGACCATATTGCAACAAAAACAGTAAAAATCATCAATGCGATTTCCTCTATAAAAACTTGGAATATTGAGGGATCCATGAAATTTTGTCGCCAAATAGTAAGCAAGTGCCAGGTAATAAACAGATGACATATCACGCTCCAAGTACTGCTAAATTTATGTAACCTTGATTTCATAGAAGTGAGTTTTTTATGTTGCCAAGAATAAGAAATACTACCGAGCGAAAGTCCTACTGCCAAGAAAGCAAATGGAATACTCGCTAACACAGATTCAGTAAATGAATTATTTATTTCTTCCAATTGATAAAAAACAAATGCCGACAATATACTAAAAAAACAAACCGTAAAGAGCAGAAAAATGACGCTAGTGTTCAAACTCCCCAATTTTTTTGCATTTTTTGAACGTTTGGCACTTGTTGTGGATGCCCATTGTGAAAAAGATGTGCCTTGAACTATTGACCATGCGATAAACAACATTCCTAGAATCAACGGAATTGATTTGTTTGCGTTTGCAATGATGCCATTTTCTCCGGTTAATGTGGTTAGTAGTACTAAGATTATGCATGCAGAAATTATTGGAAACAAACAGATTCGAAAAGGCGATAAATACCGCATCAAAAATCTATTATTACTAGGTGAATCTTGGTCACTTAAAGTGATCCAGTTTTTAACCCTGTTATTGTTTACTAACATTGCAGTGATTATGTATGATGCCGACAAACTAGTAAATGCCATCGCAGAAAAAACAGTCAACGAATCTATCCTTGCTGTTATGTAAAAAATAATTGAAAGGGATATTATTAGAATTATATGCGGCATTGTTGATGACGAAAGCAAGGTTTTCAATAAGCCAAACATCGACACATCCTGTTGCTCATACTTAGACAACAGATCATCTCGTTGCAGTTCGCCCTTATCCTCTGGTTCTGGCTTATTTGGCATATTGCAACAAACTTACCGAGATAGAGTTATGATTTGATACTATCCAAAGAAATTAAGTCAAATTATCGATAAGGCGTAGCATGGCGAGGCGTCTATCCAAGGCTCTGCGAGGAAAGAGGCGTTGGATTGGTCTGCAACTATCTGCTGACATAAGGTCAAGAAGTCAAATGAAAGTTATTATTGAAGAAATTTCAAATCAGTTACAATTGTCATCAAGCCCTAGGTTAATGGATTTACACCTAGATGTTCTTCCAAATGGCTGCGGCACTGGAATTGTTCAAGTTAAACTAACAGATTATCTACCGTTTCGAGAACATATATCTGCTGAAGATTCATTAAATAAAATTGGTATTTCTAGTTTAACATCAAGTGGTAAAATTCGACTTGTTAGAGAAAGACTTTCCAGCCTGTGATAAGGAAGCATTCATTTGCCAATGCCATCGAGTCAATTTCATGGGAGCTGGAGGTTCTGCCGAAGCGATGAAATTTAGTGATGTACTGATTCTTGTTGGTATAGGTATGCTGTGTGCTGGTTTCATTATACATGGATGGGTAGAAAACACTCAATTAGATTCAGAAGGAGTTCCAAATTACGAAAAATCCGTTTTTCTGCTTAAAGGTGACAAATTAATGGTAGATATTGAATCAATCTCCGATTCTGAGGGCGATGTAAAAATATATTTTGATAACGAGTTAATTGATGAAGATGGCTTTACCCTTGCTGCTGGACAAAAAGAATCTATGCCTTCTTTGGAATCTAGCGAATATGGCGAATATCGAGTCGAAATAAACGTTGATTCGGGGTCGATTGAACTCAACGTCGACATAAGTAGAACTATGATGCTAGACTTTCTAATTTATCCGATTGGTGCTGCAATACTTATTTTTGGATTGCAAAAGCGAGGAGTTGAACTGGCAAATAAATCAGTTGATGCTGAATTAGAACTAAATGAACAGCCAAACTAAATCCTCGCTTTCATTACAGTTAAGTTCCTCTCCATTATTCGAAATCAGGCTAATGGAAGCATTATCATTTATCGCTTTAAATGAGACTTGTTTGTTTCTATATAATATTGTCTTGCAAGCATAGAAACCATTCGCAATGGCATCGAAGGCGTAACCTATTACACTTTCAAAATTTGATTGGGGGATCCCATCTATTGATTCAAACAATCCAGCCATTCGAGAGTTAATTTGAGTTAGCAAAAATTCTTTTGTGATGCCCTCAGAATACCAATCAGCAAATCCGATTGGAAATTCAGTATCCACACTTTTGCCATCATCGGAGATGTTAATTCCGATTCCCACTACTATTTGGTTATCATTTCCCTTGGATACAGATTCTACCAATATACCACAAACCTTCCCCCATCTTCCATCTTCGATAAGTACTAAATCATTGGGCCATTTTAGTACAGTCTTGCAATTTTGGTTTGAGTGGCTAATAGATTCAAACGAACGCTTTACCAAATAGCCGCATAGAATTTGCAAAATCTCTGGAGAAATATCAGGCTGTTTACCAATCTTCCAAGAACAGGCTAGTAATTTTGGGGTATTTGTCCATTCTCTATTATATCTGCCACGTCCTTTTGTTTGGTGATCTGCCGATAATGAACTACCAATGGGCCATTTCTCATTCAGTAACTCACCATTAGTTGATGTGACATTCTCACGTTGTATAGTTGGATATCTGGCATATGGGTGCCAAAATGCCATGATTCTCAAGCATTCACCATCATCAAAATTTAGTTGGTTAACAATTCTGGACGCAAATCCATACTTAGAGCACAAATCATTGATCTCTTCTTCGGTGTAGTTCTCACCGATGCTAAGAAGTCCGAGTCCGTGTTGGCTAAGCAAATTTGAAGACCGCAATTTTCCTAATGTTATGTCGATAAGGCTGGTTCTGCTGGTATCGATTAATGCAGCATCTTCCATTGGACCAAGATGATTAGACTCATTAACAGAAGTCTTGATGTATGGCATATTCCAAAAAACTAGGTCATAATTTCCTTGACCAGCCCATTGTTCCATTGATCCATCCTCATCAGGGCCAGGTCCGCCTTCAGACAAACTTATTTCGCCAGCAGAGTTGTTAGTGAAGAATTCTTTAGCTGATGCTACAGCGTAAGGATTTATGTCACAAGCTGAAACCCTCCACCCTTGACGATGACAAAATAGGGATAAAACTCCACTACCTGTGCCTATCTCAAGACACTTTCTTCCTTTTCCAGGCCCAAGTCGAAAGAGACTCTCGGCCATGAAATCAGTATCCTCTCTCGGAGGATAAACTGTGTGCGGTAACTCAACACGGAACAGTTCTCCAGTGGGGGATAACCATTCGTATTGTCTTGTTGATTTTTCGATTAACTCTATCTCTCTTGATACGGACTCTTCGGAAAAAATAGGTCCGCTCACAACATTATTGTTTTGGACGAAGCATTTATTCATTACCATCCCAAGGGAAATTCATCCTCAGGACGCTCAAAATGGCTGATTTTGGTATTGCTTCGCGATGGCGGGGCTGGGCGGACCCAGCCGGAAAATATAATAACACAAGGCAAGTCGGCTGAAAAGCCCAAGTTGCTACGTTGGGCCTGTAGCTCAGTCAGGTAGAGCATCCGGCTTTTAACCGGACGGTCGCGGGTTCGAACCCCGTCGGGCCCGCCTGATTCGCTACCGGTCTAGCCTGCTGAGGGCATTTTGAGGGGTCTGGCATGGTAGTAAAAAGCGCAACGAAAAAGCGACTAATGGAATTAGGTGTTTCTGAGGAATTTGCCCACAAATTGGCAACCGACAGAAACATGACCGATATCAAAACACTTTCTCATGATGAAATAGCATCCATCCTCGGCGCTTCCAAGGATTCAGAAGCATTCACTAATGTAATGTCCGTTATTGCAGAACAAGGTTCTAGAAGAAGGGCGCAAAAGAAGAGCAAGAAAATCACCATCCGATCTAGGGCTATCGATGAATTCGACAGGCCCGAAATCACCCTTAGATTCAATGCATTAAACCACGAATTAGTGCCTCACCAGGAATTGGTCGGAGACGCAAACATAAGCGAAGAAGTACAATTTGAAATCGAAAAAGCCGAACTTGCGCCCTGGCAAATGGTCCAAACAGATGACGAGACAGGTTTGCCAAGAATTGCCAAAGAACTGCTCCCAAAGATACTGATTACAGACCCCGTAGTTCAAGTATTGAAAGAGGAAGCGGAAACTATTGACAATGCAAAGTTGGCCGCAGACCCCGAGCACAAACCACTGGCAGCAGGATGGATTGCTGACAGGGTTGTGAAGGTAATTAGACGCTCACCGTCGGCGGGAAAGACGGTCGCTTACAGACTGATAGTAGAGGGTAACTGAGAGGGATAAACATGCAAGAAATAATTCAATCATTTTTCAAAGAAAGAAGCCTAGTAAACCACCAAATTGCATCTTACGATGACTGTATCCCTGCCGGAGATAACATGTTGTCGAGGATGGAAAAAATTATCCGTAACATTCGCGTTGGTATCGATGGCGAGGTAGAAGACGATGAAGGTGGATTCATTAAGTTAGACGTAGTTGACCAAGATATTGTCATTAGACTGAAAAACATTCAACTTGGTGAGCCAACCATAAGAGAAGCAAATGGTTCAGAACACCCGTCTACCCCAATGGAATGCCGTCTGCGAAAGCTAACATACATGTCCCCAGTGACCATCGATTTCCAAATAGTGAGAAATGGCATTCCATCTCCAAAAGAGGAAAGTGTTCAAGTGGGCAGCATGCCGATTATGGTTAGATCAAAAAGATGTAACCTACATCCTGCGCACATCGCAGGAGACAGACAACTCTACCCCACAACCTCGAACGAGGATTCAGACCTGTGGAAAGATTTGCTAAAAACCAAAGGCGAAGACCCGCTAGACCCTGGAGGCTATTTCATCATTAACGGAACTGAAAGAGTACTAATCTCAACCGAAGACCTTGCTCCAAACAGAGTGACAGTCGAGATTAACAATAGATATGCCAAGAGGACCGAAGTTGCCAAAATTTTCTCTCAAAAAGACGGTATGAGGAAACCACTCACTGTCGAGAAGAGAAGAGATGGTATGCTAATGGTCAAGATTAGCACTGCAGGTACAACACCTATTCCAGTCGTACTGTTGATGCGTGCTCTTGGTATCGACAATGATCAAGAGATTTTCACTGCTATTGCCGGGCCTACTGAGACATTCAAGTACATCGTAGCAAACATCAATGAAGTTAATGACAATGAAGAATATGCTGTTCAAAACATGTTGGAAGCACATGAGTGGTTGCAAAAGAAATTCGCAGCAGGTCAACAAAAAGACTACCGTGAAGCAAGAGTAGATCAACTTCTAGACAGAGAGCTTCTTCCTCACCTTGGCGACCAAGGAACAGACCGAAAGAAGAAAGCGGTTTTCCTTGGAAGAATTGTTAGGCAAGTATTGGAAATGGCTATGCATTCCAAAGAGCCTAATGACAAGGACCACTACGCTAACAAAAGAGTGAGACTCGCCGGAGACCTAATCGAAGATTTGTTTAGAGTTTCCTCCAACCAACTCGCTCGAGATTTGAAGTATCAACTTGAAAGACACCACAACAGAAAGCGTGAGTTAAGAATCACTTCCTGCTTGAGGCCGGATGTATTGACCTCAAAAATAATGCATGCATTGGCTACTGGAAACTGGGTTGGTGGAAGATCTGGTGTCAGTCAATTGCTAGACAGGACAACATACTTGGCTGCATTGTCACACATGAGGAGAGTCACATCACCTCTGGTTAGGAGCCAACCTCACTTCGAGGCACGTGACCTTCACCCAACTCATTGGGGTCGCCTATGCCCTAACGAAACCCCCGAAGGACAAAACTGTGGATTGGTAAAGAACGCTGCTCAAATGATTGACGTTTCTGAATACATCAGCGAACAAGATGTTCGAAATCAATTAGATGAGCTGGATGTTTACCAGCCAGATGACTGGAGCGATGGCGACAGAGTCCACGTCAATGGTGATATCTACGGAATACACAAGCGTGGAACAAATCTGGTACGTCACTTCAAATCAGCAAGACGTCGTGGAACAATTCCTCCAGAAGTTTCAATTCGCTACGATAGTGAGAACCGCGACATATTCATCAACACCGACAAAGGTAGAATCCTACGACCGTTGTTGATACTTTATGATGGAGCGCCAAGGTTAACTTCACAACATTTGGAAGCGCTAACAGAAGGTGAAATGACATTCAAGAATTTAGTCAACGAAGGGATTGTTGAATGGGTAGACGCTGAAGAAGAAGAAGACCTTTACATCGCTCCAAAACCGTTTGTTCTTCCAGCAACAGTGCCGAAAGGAAAATTTGCTGGACGTCCAATTACTAACGAAAGCGTAGATTGGACTAATCTTGGAGAGCCTGGTGCTACAGAAGCCAAACTCAAAGCAAGGATTAGAATGCCCAACAATGATTGGGAAGTTGCAAGTTTCTCAGTACCTTTGGAATACTCTCCTGAACATACTCACTGCGAAATAGACCCACAATTGGTTCTAGGTGTCTGTGCTTCACTGATTCCATACCCAGAACACAACTCCACCCCTCGTGTTACCGGAGGAACAGCAATGGTCAAACAATCATTGGGTCTTCCATCATCTAACTACAGGCTAAGGCCAGACACTAGAGCACATATTTTGCACTACCCACAGAGATCAATAACCAGAACAAGAGCAATGGAAACAACTAATTTCGATGAGAGGCCTGGTGGGCAAAACTTCATAGTTGCAATCATGTCTCTTCACGGGTACAACATGCAAGACGCAGTTATCATGAATCGAGGTTCAATCGATCTAGGTCTAGGTCGCTCAACTTTCATGAGAACTTACAATGCAGAACGAAGGAGATTCCCAGGTGGTCAAGTTGAGGAAATCGAAAAACCTGGCTCATCTCTGCAAGAAGTCAAAGGTTTGAAGCCTGATGAATCATATATTCACTTAGAAGCTGACGGATTGCCACTGCCAGAGAAGTATCTGGAGGGCGGCGACGTGCTTGTTGGAAAAACCAGCCCACCGAGATTCTTGGAAGAATCATCCGGTGGTGCCTTCTTGATGGCACAGGAAAGAAGAGAATCCTCCATGCTGGTAAGACATGGCGAGAAGGGATGGGTGGACAACGTCTACGTAACAGAATCACTAGATTCAGGTCGTATGGTAAGAGTAATGGTTAGAAGCCACAAAGTGCCAGAGGTTGGAGATAAGTTCGCATCAAGGCACGGTCAAAAGGGTGTAATTGGAAGATTAGTCAATCCAGAAGATATGCCTTTCACCGCTGATGGTGTCGTACCAGACTTGATCATTAACCCACACGCAATTCCGTCCAGAATGACAGTTGCACACGTTCTAGAAATGATTGGTGGTAAGGTCGGGTCCCTTGAAGGAAGAAGAATCGACGGTACTGCATTCCGTGGAGAGAAAGAAGGCAGTCTGCGAGATGGATTAATCCGCAACGGATTTGCTCACTCGGGTCGTGAAACCATGATTAACGGAGAGACTGGTCAAGCTTATCCAGCAGAAATTTTCATTGGTTGTATCTACTATCAGAGACTTCACCACTTGGTCAGTTCAAAGATTCACGCACGATCTAGAGGTCGTGTTCAAATCCTCACTAGACAGCCAACAGAAGGTCGTGCGAGACAAGGTGGTCTAAGGTTTGGTGAAATGGAACGTGATTGTTTGATTGCTCACGGAGCATCCATGGTAATCAAGGATAGATTGTTGGATGAGTCAGATGGTATTGACATGTATGTTTGTGCTCAATCGGGCCACCTTGCGTGGTATGACCCAAAGAGAAGAACATATGTCAGCCCAATACATGGAGATGGTGCAGAAGTTTACAAAGTGCAAACATCCTATGCATTCAAGCTACTGCTAGATGAAATGAAGAGTTTAGGTGTGGCCATGAGATTAGAACTGGAGGACCGAAGATGAGTAGAGTTACCACCCTAATACCAAAGCGAATTGCCAGCATTAGATTTGGTCTGATGGACCCAAGTGAAATTAGAAAGATGTCTGCTGTTGAAGTAAAGACTGCAGATACCTACAAAGATGACGGTCATGCATACCGACAAGGTTTGATGGATCCTCACATGGGAGTAATTGAGCCAGGATTAGTATGTCCAACTGACAATTGTAAATATGACGAGAGTCCAGGGCACTTCGGCCATATTCAGCTTGAACTGCCGGTAATTCACATCGGTTTCGTCGGATTGATCAAGACTTCTCTAAAAGCGACCTGTAATTCATGCAGTAAGATTCTATTGCACGATGAGCCAAATACTCACCCCTCAAACCCGGAACTCAGCGAACAAGATTATTACAGAACAAGAGTACGTGACATCATACTAAAACACGGTGTTGGATCTACAGAATTCTCAAAGATAATCAAAGAAATCGAGAAAGTAACTTCTGGTGCAAAGCGAAAGGTCTGCATGCACTGCGGGGCTGCTCAAGGTAAAATTACCCTTGACAAGCCAACAACATTCAAAGAAAAACTCGAAACTCAGGGTACCGGTAAGGAAACTGAAAGAAAGTTGAATCCTAGAGACGTAAGAGAATGGTTGAGTAGTATTCCTGTGGAACACTTGATATTTATCGGAATGGACACTCAAAACCGACCTGAATGGACGGTGTTGAAAGTTCTACCAGTGCCGCCAATCACAGTAAGACCATCAATTACCTTAGACAGTGGAGATCGCTCAGAGGACGACTTGACTCACAAGTTGGTTGATGTTCTGCGTATTAATCAAAGGTTGAGGGAAAACAGAGATTCTGGTGCTCCTCAGTTGATAGTTGAAGATTTGTGGGAACTGTTACAATACCACGTAACAACCTACTTCGATAACCAAACCTCAGGTATTCCACCAGCAAGACATCGTTCTGGAAGAACATTGAAGACTCTAACTCAAAGACTGAAAGGTAAAGAAGGAAGATTCCGAAGTAACCTATCAGGTAAGCGTGTAAACTTTTGTGCTCGTTCGGTTATCTCACCAGACCCATATCTCGGAGTAAACGAGGTAGGTGTTCCAGAAAAGATTGCCAGGGAGCTTACTGTGCCAATAAGAGTTACAATGAGAAACAGGGAACAAATGCGTCAAATGATTCTAAGAGGTCCCGATGTTCACCCTGGTGTCAACTACATTATTCGTGGTGATAAGCGAAGAGTTAGGATTAATTCTAGAAGCCGATTAATCAACGCTGGTTTTAGATGCCACAATCCCGAATGTATGGAAGAAACTACCATGAGGCCAGATTTACATCAAGTAATGCCTGCGCCAAACTTCTTGCCTGGATTGGTAATTAGAAAAGAAATCAGCCGTTCTGTCGTGGACCCAAGTGTTGAGGTAACAAATTATGTTGCGGATGACCATGCTACACTTTCAAACCTACGTGGGGAAGATGTTAATGGTAACGCCCTGGAAAAGGATGACCCAAGAGCTATTCTGCACTACAAATGGATGTGGGAACTAGAACAACTTGACAAGGTAAACCCAGACCCAGTCCCTGAGCACTTGGAAATTACTTGTCCTCACTGTGGCAGCCCATCTGATGAATGGGGTGAAAGAACATCGGTAGAAGATAGACTCTCAACTTTTGATAGAGACGGTAATCCTAAACCTGGTATGCTTGTAGAGAGACACTTGATTGATGGAGATGTTGCGATCTTTAACCGACAGCCTTCGTTGCACAGAATGTCAATGATGGTCCACGAAGTCAGAGTTATGCAAGGTCATACATTTAGATTCAATCTAGCCGTATGTACGCCATACAACGCTGATTTTGACGGAGATGAAATGAACCTTCACGTGATACAGTCTGAAGAAGCAAGAGCCGAAGCCAAAATTCTGATGAGAGTTCAAGAACACATCTTGACTCCAAGGTATGGAGGAGCGGTAATTGGCGGTATTCACGACCACATATCCGGTGCATACCTGTTATCTAGACCTGGTACACTAATTTCTGTTGAACATGGTTTAGAAATGCTAGGAAACATTGGTTGGACTGGATCTCTACCAGAAGTTGTCAAAGATGAGAATGGTCGAGATAGCTTTAGGGGTCAAGATATTATTTCGCTAATTATACCCGATAATATCCACTTAAGATTTAGAAGCCGTTCAAACGATGATGTAGTCGTTAAGAATGGTAGTGTTGAAGGTACTCTAGACAAGAGAGCAATTGGTGCTGAGGATGGAAGATTGTTAGACGCAATTGTCCAGACTAACGGTCCAGAGCAAGGTGCAAAGTTCCTTGATGAGTTTACCCAACTTTCTATTGCAGCATGTACAGCATTAGGATTTACCACTGGTATCGATGATGAAGATTTGTCTCCAGAATCTCTTGATGCAATCGAACAAGCAAACGCTGATGCTAGAAAATTGGTCGAAGAAGAACTTGCAGCATTTGGTAAAGATGGCAAAGGATATGAGACTAGACCTGGAAGAACTCCAAGAGAAACTCTTGAAGAGAACATCATGGTTATGCTCGATGAAGGTAAGCAAAAGGCCGGTGACATTGCTAAGGATGAACTCAATCAATCAGGTTCGACTAATGCAGCAGTAAACATGGCGATATCTGGTGCTAGAGGTTCAATGGATAACTTGACAATGATGGCAGGTTCTATCGGTCAAGCGAAGGTACGTGGTAAGAGACTAGAGAGAGGATACAACGATAGAGTTCTAGCCCACTTCAAGAGAGGCGGACGTGGAGCACTTGACAGAGGTTTCATCTCCAACTCCTTCAAGCGTGGACTTGAACCTACAGAGTTCTTTATGCTCTCAGTTTCAGGAAGAGAATCACTGGTAGATACCGCGGTTCGTACTGCCAAGTCTGGTTACATGCAAAGAAGACTAATCAACGCTATGGATGACTTGAAAGTCTACGACGATGAGATGTTGTCTGTGAGAAATACAGCAAATAGAATTATCCAGTTCAGCTATGGTGAAGATGGAATAGATCCATCTAGAGGAGTACATGGTTCTCCGTTCAACATTGATGTTATTGTCGATGAGGCACTTGGAACCGAGGGAGCTACCATAGTAGAACGCCAGTCTCGTGAAAGAGATGAGAGCGAAGAGGACATGGGAGCCTGGGAATTCGAAGAATCAACTGATGATGGAGGTGAGAACTGATGGTAGTTAAGAGTGCAACTAAAAAGAAGCTAATGGACCTGGGTATCGCAGAGAACTTTGCGCATATTCTCGCAGATGATAGAAAGTGGGACGACGTAAAAATTCTCCCAGCAGAGAATATCGCTCAGATTTGTGAAACTGATTCGGAAACAGCAAGTCAAATTAAAGGTATTATTGACGGAGCAAATCAAAAGAACAAATTAGCCAATAATGAAGCAATTGGCCCAGTTACATCTGTTAGATTGAGTAGAACTGGTCGTAAGACTAGGGCTCGCTCAAGAGTAAAGCCAACAGCAGACATTGATGTTTACAACTCAGATGCAAAACTAATCGGATTGGAAGACGAACTTTCAGAGGATCCAGTTTACAAAAGTCTGGTTGCTGCAGTCGAGGAGGCAGGCTCTAGAAGATTCACTAACCGAATTTTCCATGATTTGACCACTGCCATTCATGCTCGTGGAAAGAAGAAACTAACCAAGCCACAGGCCAAGAAAGTAGTTGAAGAGGCAATTTTTGCTCTAAAGAGAGCAAGTATTGACCCGTATGAAGCGGCAGGAATTATCACTGCTCAATCAATTGGTGAACCAGGTACACAGATGACCATGCGTACTTTCCACTATGCTGGTGTAGCAACAGTTAACGTCACTCAAGGTCTTCCAAGAATTATTGAAATTGTTGACGCGAGAAAAGTTCCTCAAACACCTACAATGACAATCAGACTACAACCTGATAAGAGAACTTCAGCAGAAGAAGCACAAAAGTTGGCAGCAGCAATCGAAGTTACCACAACTGTTGGTATAGCAAGTCTTGAAACAGACGTTGCCCAAAGAAGGCTTGTTCTTAAACTGAACAAATCTAACCTAAAGCAAAAGAACATGACTGCTTCAGAAGTTAAAGATAAGTTGGAACAAGCAACTAGATTGTATGTACAAGCAGACAAAGAAGGCAATAAGGCATCAAAGTTGACAATGATTCCAGGAGTCCACTCCGAAGAAGACTTGGCAGAACTTGCCGAAAACCCACCATCTTACACAATGCTACTACAACTAGAGGAAAAAATTCGAGATCTAAGACTAAAGGGAATTCCGAATGTCGAGAGAGCCAATGTACAACTCGATGATAAAACTGGAGAATACTACCTCTCAACAATCGGGTCTAACCTATCAAGAGTCAGCGAGATTGAAACCATTGATAGAAGTAGAACATACACTAACAACATCATTGAAATCTACGAATATCTAGGTATAGAAGCCGCTAGACAAGCAATTGTCAACGAACTACAAGCAACGTTAGACGGAGCAAGACTGGAAGTCGATGTCAGACACTTGTTACTAGTTGCTGATGTAATGACCTCTGAAGGAGAAGTTAGGGCAATCGGTAGACATGGTGTTTCAGGTACAAAGCACAGTATTCTTGCACGTGCCGCTTTCGAAGTTACTGTTAACCATTTGCTGAAGGCAGGTATTATCGGAGAGAGAGATCAACTGACTGGAGTTGCAGAAAATATTATTGTCGGTCAGCCGATTTCCCTAGGAACAGGTAGTGTAGAGTTATACTACATACCAGAAGAGTGATTATTCCAGCCATGAGAAACACAGTGGAGTATGGAGGAAAAAATATGGATTTAAGTAGACAATTAAAAACAGCAATATCATCAGGCAAGCTATTATTTGGACAACGACAAGCATTGGATGCATGTGCATCAGGAGAGGCTAAATTAGTCATTCTTGCCGCTAACTGCCCCCAAGAATATATTGATAATTTACATGCAAGTCACCCAAGTGTAATCAAACACAGAGCATTGCTGGTCAATCGAGAACTGGGAATTGCTTGTGGTAAACCATTTGCAGTTTCCACAATTACCATCATCGATGGCGGAGATAGTGATATTCTATCTCTTGATACTAACATAGAGTGATATTAGAACACCTACTTGGGAAGGTTTCATGTCCTTCCTTTGACAGGGTAAGAACGGTCATAGCCATGCATACAGCAAAGTCGTTCAGTTTGGTGATTGTTTTACTTCTTTTTTCATCTATTTTGCCTGTCGGTTTATCGCCTGATTTTGATGATTCAAAGCCAAACCAAGAATACCGTCTCTCAGTAGACGAAATTATCAACCAGTCTCCTAGGAGTTCGAACGATTGGTCTGCCTCTGGCAATGCTGCAAATCCTGCCGTAATGAATTCGATTGATACCTCATCTAACAATGAAATAGTTGTTGCAGGTGTAATTAGCGGGTCTACAACAATGACTATGGGTTCTTCTTCTATAACCTCGGGTCAATTTATAGAACCGTGGATTGGAAAGGCAGATTCAAATGGGAATTGGCAATGGATTACAAAGGTCTCAATTACAGGAACATCTCAATATGCCGAGGCGACTTTACAAGATATTTCAGTTGCTCCAAACGGTGATATTTTCGCTACTGGGATGTTTTATGATTCAATTTCATTCGGTTCAATTTCTTTAACTTCAACTGGTTATTGGGATTGTTGGACCGCAAAGCTATCTCCAAATGGCCAGTGGCAGTGGGCTCAAGCACTACGTGGAAACGGTGACTATGACGGTGTTACAGTCACCACTCTAGACGTTGTTTATGGTACTTCGGTTACCACAGACTCAAATAGTAATCCAATTATTGGTGGCTGGTTTTTAGGCAACACGGATGTTGGTGTAGCGGCTGATACTGGGGCTCAGAATGGAGACGACATTGAAGTGTTTGTTGCCAAATACAGTAACTCAGGTAATCTTCAGTGGTCGGAAGTTGCAAGGGGCCAAGGCAGCCAAGAAATCAATGCCATGACAGTTGACAGTAGCAACGACATATGGGTTGCAACAAATTTCGAGGTAAGCATGACATTCGGGGGTGTTGTAGCCAATGCTGGAATTAATGAAGTTCCGCTCGGCATTGCTAAAATAAGTCAGGCTGGCACATGGCAATCTGCTTATGCAACAACAGGTAGTGGTCAACCCATCGTAACAGACTTCACAATGGATAACCAAAACAACTTATTGATGTCTGGCGTATACTCTGGGGCAATTACTCTTGGGACTCAACTTACTAGTTCCGGACAATCAGATGCATTCGCTGCGAGTATGTCTAGTTCTGGATCATGGAACTGGGCTAACTCAGTAGGTGGGTCAAGTTTTGACTCGGGTAGTGGAATAGAATTTGATAGTAATACTGGTTATACATTATTAGGTCTTTCTTCTCAAAGCAGTTTTAATTTTGGTAGTCAATCTTTCTCGACAAGAGGATATAATGACTCAGTTGTTGTTACATTCAATTCAAACGGTAATCCTGTAGCTTTATTTGATGCTGGAAGTGCAGAAGATGACGCAATTTCAGGAATTTCCATGATGACAAATGGTGCACTTGCAGTTGGTGGAAACTACAATGGAACTATGGATTTTGGTAGTTCATCTGCCCAAAGCCAAACAACCTCAGTATTGATGCCGTATGTTTGGTTTACTGAAACTATTGCAATACTTGATGCAGATGGGGATGGAGTCGCTGATGAAGATGATAATTGCCCAAATACTGCCAACCCAGGGCAGGAAAATACCGATTCAGATTCAGAGGGTGATGCATGTGATTCTGATGATGACAATGATGGAATAACTGATAATTTCCCTGATAATTGTCCTCGCAATAGTCAAACAGGATGGACAAGTACTAGAGATTTTAACAATCCTGCAAGCTCAACAGATTGGGATAACGACGGATGTAAAGATGACCATCCCGAAGATAATGATGATGACAATGATGGTATCTTAGATGTTGATGACAACTGTCCAAGAACATCATACAATCCTCCAAGACCAACATGGATTTCTGATTCAGTCACAGATATGGATGGAGATGGCTGCAGAGACAGTGATGAAGATCTAAACGATGATGGCGATGCTTTTGATGATTCATTCGATGATTGCCCGACATATTATGGAACCTCAACCCAAGGAGAACAGGGTTGTGCCGACTCTGATGGGGACTCATGGTCAGATGATACAGACACTTGTCCTCTTCAATTTGGTAATTCAACAGCTAATGGCAAGATAGGCTGTTTGGATAGTGATGGTGACGGTTGGGCAAATGTCGATGATGCATTTGATTTCGAACCAACCCAATGGTTGGATTCAGATGGCGACGGATTTGGCGATAGTCAGAATGGAGTTAATGTTGATGACTGTATTGACATAGCAGGTGACTCAATTTTTGACCGACAGGGTTGTTTTGATTTCGATGAAGATGGTTACTCCAATCCTGACATACTTTGGGATCAAGATAATGGAGCAGACGCATTCCCTCAGAATCCACTACAATGGTCTGATTTTGACGGCGACGGATTGGGGGACAATTGGGGTAATTCAACGTGGCTCGATCGACCCGAATCATGGCCAGGAGAATATATTGAATCAATAAACCAAAATGAACAAGATGCATGCCCTTTCCAATCTGGCACATCTAATCAATTAGGAATTTATGGTTGTCCAGACGTAGATGGTGACGGATGGTATGATATGATAGATGCTTTTGTTCAAGAATCAAGTCAATGGCTTGATACTGATGGTGATGGATATGGCGACAATTTAGAAGGATTCAATGGAGACTATTGTCCAGACATTGCTGGCACCTCAATCCAAGACCGAAAAGGGTGTCTTGATACTGATGGAGATGGTTATTCTAACATCGATGAATTTTGGACTAAGTACAGTGGTGGTGATGTATATCCACAGGATCCTTTGCAATGGGCAGATTTAGATGGTGATGGTTACGGCGATAACCCGGGAACTCCTAATTCAGATGCTTGTATAGATGTTGCAGGAGATTCTACGATTGATCGTTTAGGATGTTCTGATTTTGATTCAGATGGATATTCAGATCCTACAGACAATTGGGATATCTCAATGGGCGCAGATGCTTGCTCAAGCGTCATAGGTAACTCTACAGTAGATCGGTTTGGGTGCTATGATAGTGACGGAGACGGACATTCGAACAAAGATGGCAATTGGGGTTATTCAAATGGAGCAGATGGATATCCAGATGATCCATCACGATGGGGCCCACCACCAAATAATGAAGGCATGTCATCTGGAACAGTTGCTATCGCTGGAGGAGGTATTCTGATTATGATCATTATAGGTTCCTTACTATTTATTCGAAGCAGAAGTGGCGACAAACATTACGATTCAATGGATGTAAATTATCAAATGCAACAAAACTCAGTAATGGTTCCTCAGCAAGGTCATACCTATCAACAAAATAATGCAGTAAATGTTCAACAGGCTCAAACCTATTCTCAACAAACAGTACAATCTGAACCTGCAAGAGAGTATTACCAGAATCTAGTCAACCAAGGTTATCCACATGAACATGCAGTGGCTTATACCCAACAATACTTCCCAGGTTTTATTGGATGATGGACCGTTGATTATCGGAAATAAAGAAAAGGATCAAGTCAAAACTTCTAGCAGACGATCCTGCTCTGCCGCCATTCGTAATTCCATTGCAATTCTTCTTCCACTAGACATTGGTTTTCTCCAGGTTGCATTCCCGTATGGGTGTCCAACATTTACATGGACATTTGTGCCGCCGCCTAAACGGGGTGCTACATCATAAATGTAATAATTCATATCTTTATCAATACAGGTTTGAAGACAAAACGGGCCAATTATTCCCGGGTCGTAATGCTCTTTGCTAGCTTGGATAAATTTCTCGCCAAGTTCGAAAGCTTTCTCTAACAAAGATTCTCTAATCGTAGCTGTATTATGCCCTACAACTGTCATTTCAGGAATTTGTTGATGTAGTGGCATAGTCATTTGTTGTGGTGCAGGTAATCTAACATGTCCATCTAGGGAGGATTCAAACCGCCAATCGACGCCAAGAAGTTCTAGTTTTTCACCTTCTTCTGATAGTGGGCTGTAAAAGAAATTTAAATTGAAAACCGGGCCAATGACATACTTCTCAATTCTTGCACCATCCAACGATGCTTGGTCAATGACCCCGGTTTTCAATAATGCTTGAGATTTTTCGGTGTATTCCTTGTATGATGCACAAGTAAAGAATCCACGTTCTAATTTTTTCTGGGCATGATGAAGTTTTACAATAACTAGGCAATCAATATCCTCTGGATTGTCAATCGCCTCAGGGAAAGGCAAACCAGCTTTTTCCAAAATCCAATAATAATCTTGTTCCTCAGTTCTTTCTTCCATTCTTAACATGTTTCTTGAACCAAATAGCGGTACATGGAAGTTATTTTCAACATCGTCGATGGTGGAATAAGAAGTAAACGATCGGTTTGGAATGTAGACAACATTCCTTTTTCTCATTTCAACCTGCATACTTTCCTTCATTACATCATTGAACGAGGACATGATGATTGTTTTGTCGACCATTCCACGCTTGACCCTACCAGAATTTGTGCGATGAGTCTTGAAATAGTTTGCATATGTTTTGTGACGACCTTCTTTACAATAGGCCACTGTAGGAAACCCTTCCTCAATTGCACCATCACATATATCAAGCGCAGAATGTGATGCAGTCATCCCAATTCGTAACTTCAGGCGGTCATATTCTTCGACGATTTTTGCAATATCGTCTTTGTCTATCATATACAAACCCCTGATAAATTAAATTGTTTCGTGCTTTTTTAATCAAACTTCTGTAGTTGCATTAATTCTTCAGTAGATAGAGTATCACCAGACATAAGTTTAGTCATAAGATCTTGAACCTCGACTCTTGCTTCAGATTTTCCACCACTATTTCCCCTACCAGACATTGCTGAAATCATATCTTGGATTGAGTGTAAACAGCGCAGTGAAACTATATACAAATGGTGAGCTTTGTCGGCTTCCTTCTTTGATTTACGAAGTTCTCTGTGACAGGTTTCAGCTTTTTCTCTTTGCTTATCAACTTCTTTGTTCCATTGTAGCATTAATTCATGGGCTTCTTGAGCAGCATTTGCGGCTCTTTGAACTTCTTCATGTGCTTCTTCTTGCTTGTTTAATGCGGCCTTAAGTTCGTCCCTAAGTCCCTTTATATCCTCATTCCCGTCGTCTACAGAGGTCATTTGCTTCAACTTTGAACTAATCTCTTTCATTCTCTTCATGACTTTCTTTTCGTTTTTTCCGGTATGTCTACCTTGTTCAAATTCTCTTTCCAGTCTTTCGAGTTCTCGCCTTAATTGATGAGATGTGACAGGCCGTTGCCCTCTTTTACCGCGCGTGTTGTCTTGTTCAACAGGTCCTCGTGAAGATTCCATTCGAGATTTAATTTCTTTAACTGAGGAATTTGCTTCTTGCCTGATGACTTTCTTTTCACGAACAATCTCATTCATTTGTTCTCGAATTTCACGCTGCTCTCTTACTTGAACGATTAGTTCCTTAACTTCAGCATTAAGTTCGTTCCTTGCTGTGGAGTGTGTCTTGGATTTCTTGTTCCATTCATCTCTGGTTTCACGAAATTTAGTTGCTTTTTCATTTACCATATTCTTTTTTTGTTCAAGAACTTGATTAATTTCAGTCATTACAATACTCACCTTGTGTGCAAGATTCCCACCTTACACTGTTATGGCGACCTGTATCCCCCATTTAATGCTTGATATTGTCGATGGATACTATGGGCATGCGTGTTAATTTGATGTTGAACTAAAGTAAGTATCTAAACGGGATGCTGCACTAGCAATTTCCTCCCGAATCAAACCTAGATTTGAATTGGTTGAACATTCTACTATCAGGGTAAAATTTCGAACTAATTTGTGGATGATTATGATACGATGCTCAGTAATTATTGAGGTCTTGTCGAAATCATCCGATGCAAATAATATCTCAGCAAATTTTGACATTCTTTGTTTTATTTCGTTGCTGTTAGGATTTGAAGATTTGACAAACCCTTGGTCATCTAAGATTGCCGCACAGAGTATAAATTCGGAATCTCTTAAGTCAGAGATGACGAACTCTTCCATGTTTTGTCATATCAGTAGGGTGTATAATTGTAATGACTATTACAGTTTACCAGACATTACAAAACCATCCTCGTTTGAGTAATAATTAGTAATTGTTTGCTCAATTTCTAATCCATGGCGAGAATAGAAATTTTGTGCCCTCACATTAGATTTACGTACTTCTAACTGAATGTGTTTTTTTCCTTCATTTCTCGATGAAGATATCACCTCATTGATTATATCAGACCCGTGGCTGTTATTCTGTACAGCATTGTCTAATACAAGTGCAACAATTCTTATTCGATCATTCAACAATGGCTTGCACCACATCACGCCCATTAGTGAATCAGCTAATGGATAAAGCGATGAATCTATAAGAATTTTATTTCCATACCACTCAGGAATTCCCAGCATCCTAAATGTGGCTTCAGTATATGTTTCACCAGTTTCTGATTTGAATAATTCAGTTACTTTTGATTGCCAATTAAATGGCATATTCTCTGGCTTTGGACCCAATATCCATTTGAGGTTTGTCATGTAATTACCTCATTGATTATTTTTTGCTGATTTTCCTCGCTTACCTCTGTGTGGTTGGAGAGATCTTTTACTTTTCTTTGATTTCTTGTTGGATTTTTTGCCATCGCTATGTCCCTTGCTTACAGAATTAATGCCACCGTTTTTCAATAAAAGGTCGAGGTCTTGTAATGAGAATGAATCTCCGGAGATTACTTTATTCTTCACCTGGTTAACATTTCCTTTTTCCCTTCTTCTTCTGTTCGATGTATGTTTATTTGATGTGCGAGTTTTTACTGTGTAGTTTTGCTTTCTTAGCCATGCTTCTAATCTGCCGATTTCTCTACGCAGTTTTCTTCGCTCTTTCTTTAAAGGATTCAATTCAATAAGAAGACGCTTTGCTAGGTCATCAAAATCTGTGAATTTTCCGAAACTATTTACGCTAATAATCTCATGACGAAGGTCTTTTATTTGTTCAACAGATTGTTCCTGTTGATTTACTAGTTTTAGGAATTCTCGGTGATAGTTCCTAGTTAATTTTGCATGCTCGTGCATGCTTTGTAACTCAAAAAACCAAGAGAAAAGAGATTTTTCTTTCTCAAAAGATAACTCTAACCCTGATGGAGACTCTTGACTTAGAGTTTGATAAACTCGCAGTAACTCTTCTTCTATGAAATGTACTGGGATGTAATTGTTGTTACTTAGGTCCCTTTTACTTTGGATTTCATTGATTTTTGACCTTCTGGGCCTTAGTTCTGATGCTAATGTTGATTGTTCCCTTGCCAATTCTGCATTTTTTCTAAGGGCCTTTGACATCCTTATTGCATAATTTCTTTCACTTTCTCGAACTGAAACACTTTTTTCAACGACATTCAGTGCAGAATAAAGTTGTTCTAATTCATTTTTGATTTCAGATGTATCTTTACTTCTAAGGTCCTCGAAAAGGTCTAGTTGAGGAGTTCCATACGATAGCTCAGGATACTTGATTTCACATATCGAATCCCAATCTTTTGAGTCATGAATAAGTGAATGTGCTCTTAGCACCTCATCTCGTATTTCAAATACACCCTCCGCATCTAAAACAACGCTTAAGTCATGTAATTCATCGAATGGATCTTCTACTGGTAGCGAGTGTTTGCCAAGTCGGACAATTTTTTTATCTTGAATTGCATTATTGGTAAATGGCTTTTGATGTTCCCAATTTTTTTGCTTTCTAGGTAACAACGTTCCTGTCCCTACAGACATAATTGAACTATTCCATGGCCAATTTAGGGCAAGATAGCAAAAGAATTTACTAATAAGTTCAGATACTGTATTTTTATTATTTGACACAAACTGAATATCCTTAGTTTCTTTTATCGATACATCAAAAACCTTGCCTCCTATAGTTACTTTTTCACTCCCGTCCCTCGAGCATAGGTTTGGAACTACTGGATTTTCCATTGTTTGTAGGACATTGATGGCAATTAGCGTCCAAGCATAAGAGGAAAATGTGCCGGAAGTTGGTTGGCATACCCCTCTATTTCTCGCCCAATATTTTACAGCCATGATAAATGGCCTTACTCTTGGGTCTAAATCACTGTAACGTTTGAGTAACTCTGTATTGTAGACTGATAGATTATTGTTTACTGAGATATCCACAGGAATCATTGATTGGCCGTCTATACATTTGACGATTGGAACCTTAGCATTGGTAATTAAGTTGACATCTTTCATGCCATCTTCATTTAGCATGTGAGCAATCTTTTTGAGCACTTTCTTGGGTGCGTCACCATCAAATTCGAGGCACAAATCAATGTCTCCAAAGGATAGGCTTAGTCCAGATTCAAACGAACCAAATGAAGACAGTTTGGAGTTTTGAAATTTGTTAGTTAATATTTTGCGTAGATGTTTGATAATTCCATTTCTTCTGTTAATCAAAGGTTTGGTAATTTTTTGTTCGTCGATAAATTGTTGGATTTGTTTATCTAAATTTAAAAGATACTCATTATTCTCAACCATCCCGTTCGAATCATAACTTCCATTGATTACACTCTTTACATATGGATAATTTTTGAGATATTTCTTATCAATATCTGTGTTCTCAAAACTAGCCAACAAGTTAACCCCTCCTCTTGACATTGGTTTGTTTCCTGTTTCGAGACAGTTGTCTGCTTGATAGTCCGCCAGAGGCTACCCTGTTAGCGTCTACCAATAATTCATCAAAATCAGATTTTATTTTTTCTTCCCAATAGTTTTTGGCAGCCTCTGAATCTTTCAAATTTGTTGTCAATTTTGTAAATTTTGATTCTAATCTGCGTCTGTGAGATTCATTTTCATTCCAGTTGTTCTTAGCAATATCGTAATCTTTTGAGAGTTCATATAGTGCGGAATTTGCTTTTATTGAGATATTATAGTCAGTTAATTTCTGTATATCTAGATCGTATTTTAAGCACCTTTGTGCTAATTGTTCGATTAGTTGTGAGAATTCTTTAGCAGTTGTATCACTTGATTGAGTTATTGACAAAAGTCTAGTGAATTCACTTCTATCACCATCACTTAGGTTCTGTATATTAGTTGCCTTAGAAATAGAATCAACTAATAGACTTCGTTCCTTGGCCAGATTGTTGAATTTAGGTTCAATGTCTTCTTTTTTATTCCTTGATTGACGAGCGAGCTTCTCTGCAGTTGCCTTTTCTGTAGCCACAGATTCTATGATCTTAGGCAATGATTGTGATATTCGTTCTCTCTTATGGAGGATTAGTTTTGCAAGGACTTCAGGCTTCATCAGCAACAAGTCCTCGGGTGTCATGTGCCGCCGGTAAAATTCAATGTTGAAAAACATGGCGCAGATGTTTGGTTTTGCGTGAAGGTCAAGAACCTTAACTAATTGAGGGTAGTATGGCGGGTGAAAGTAACTCCATCAGAGTTGCAATTTTGACCACAATACTGACTTCTCTTCTTTTACTTCCCACTCCTATTGTCTCTGCAAACCAGTCTGGCGTAACAATAGAAGGAGACTCAATTAATTTATATGATTTTCAAACCATGGATGAATCATACTTTAATCTACAATTTAATTTGAGCGCCACTAATGATGGAATGGGGCAAAACTATGTTGGACAGATATATACAGAGACCTCGGCAATAGACGGTACTATTCTATCAAATACCTCGATTACATTTGACCTAGATGATGGTGATGTAGAATTAATTTCCACCAACTTATCATCGCTTAATTATGGATATACTATTGTCACTGTCGGTCTGACCGGTGATTTAGGTATTGAATCAGGAAATCAATTATTGAGTTTTCAAAGGACCATTCATCGTCTAAAGCCATTGAATATTTCCATAGCTGGAAGTTCTTCAATAATAGTTGAATCAGTAGATTCAACAGGTATGATGACAGGAAATAACTCATTGAGTGATGGTGATTATGTTCAGTTACAAATTCCGATTGTCAATGAAGGAGATTATAACTGGACAGGCAATTTATCATTCTTAATGGACAACGGAGTTAGTCTTGATGAGCAAACTTCTGAGCCATTAAACGTCCTTGGAATGTCAACACAGATAGTTTTCTTCAATTCAACGCTTCAAGTGTATGAGGGATTGTTTTCTATTTCCTTTGGACTAAATGGGTTAGTAGATGATTACATTCAAGATAATTATCAAAATTTTACAGTTTATGTAAACCCACCGCCTTTACCTATTTTGTCAACAGTGATAGATTTTGATTCACAAGGTCTAACCTCCGGAGAAACTATTGAAATGACTCTAACAAATTTTAACAACGGAACAATTGATTTCTCAGGTGACCAAACTTGCATTTTTAATGATGAAGTTGTCTATAATTCATCAATAAATATCTTCAGTTTGTCATCAATTGTCACTAATTTCTCTATATCTCTCAAACCAGGTGAACTGTTTTGCTTCTTTAGCGGACAAAGACTCGATGAAAATTCAATGAATAATGCCTCAGTTGACTTCGAACTAGAATCAGCGTTATTCGAATATGCTGGTAGTTTTACTCCATCGACTACTGACGGACCTTGGCATATCGGTGATGATGCAACTTTCTCTCTGTTAGTTCGAAATACAGGCACAAAACAAGGCAATGTCACTTTGAGAATGGAATCCTCCACGGGGAATTATCAAGGAAATTTTGTAGCTCTTGAACCTGACCAAGCAGGAGAAGTGACAATTACTGTTCCATTATTAGTATCAGGGACTGAGAGTCTCAACTGGTCGCTGTATACAATTGATGGAGATATAGCAGCTGGGATTACTGGCGTAGTTTCACTACCAATTTCTGTACGGCAAAGTTTCGACTTATCATTGTATGAAATAACCTGGACAACTGAAGAGGGGTTATCTGCTAAATGGGCTTTGAATTTGAGTTCTGGAATAGACCGTGAAATGAACGTCAAGTTAGGTTATGGTACTAGCTCTCAAGATACCTATGTTTATGATGTAAACATGATTGTTAGTGCTGGACAGACCAGTGGCTCGATAAATTTTGGTTTTGTTGATCGAGACTATGTTATTATTAGAGCACAAGAGGTAAATTGGACAGCCGAATCTTCGTTTTCATCTTTTACAAAATCAATACCCCAAGATAGACCGGAGTATGAATTTGCATTTAATCTACAATCAAATCCAAATCGTCCTGTTTCTGGAGAATCTGCCAGTGTTTCACTAATTATTGAAAATAAAGGCAATATCATTGGAGTTCCTGGCACTATAATATTATTTGACAGTGATGGAACTAAGTTGGGAGAATCAACAACTTCTAAATTGAATGCCGGATCAAAACAAACCGTTTCGTTTAATTTGATTTGGCCTGAGGGTGACGAAGTAAAATTGCGCGCCAAGTGGGATTTTGGTGGAGAGTCAAAACTGGTAGAACAAAATTTCCTATCAACTATTACTACGCATGAATCGTCAGAAGAGTTTTCGATTCCATGGGCAGGGATTTTGGGCGGTCTTGCAGTTTCTGCTTTGATAATCCTCATTGTTAGAATCAAAGGAGATTCTACTAAACCAACAAAGAAGAAGGCAGAAAATAAAACACCTGGCTCTAAAAGTAAAACCCTGTCTGAAATAAAAATAGAAATCGGCTGTCCGGTGTGTTCAAGACAACTCAGAGTTCCAGAAAATTACAGCGGTTCGGTAAAATGCCCTGATTGTTCAAACAGTTTCACAGTTGACCCCAACCCTGAACATGATAGTGATGCGAATGGGAATGAGAATGTTGAGGAAGTAGTTCAAGAAAAGAGTGATGGCAAGAAAGAGATATCTTGTCCAGAATGTTCCCAAAGCCTTAGAATCCCAGAATCTTATGACGGCTCAGTAAGATGTCCGTCGTGTAAGATGATTTTTAAATCAAAAGATGGTTAATATTGAATAGTGAAGGATAGTTGGGAATACCATGACAGCAGGACATTTTCAAGAGTTTGAAGACGAATATCTCGAAATGATGTACCAGTTTTACGAAAAAGACCCAGATGTTAGAGTTAGGACAGGTGATTTAGCAGAGGCACTGAGAGTAACACCAGCCTCTACTACTGAGATGGTTCAAAGACTTGCTTCGAAAGGTTATCTTGAATATGTACCGTACAAAGGATCTAGTCTAACCGAGAAGGGCTTGATTCACGGAAAGAAGATGAAAAGGCGTCACAGATTGGCAGAAGTACTACTTGAACACTTACCTTTTTCAGGCAATCAACACGCAACTGCTTGTCGTTTGGAGCATGCAATTGATGACGACTTGGAAGTCGCACTTACGATATATCTTAACAACCCTAAGATTGACCCGAGTGGCACTGTGATACCCACGATGTCAGAAGATATTGAATCACGGGTGAATTCTAGTTCATCAGGTCTCAGAACACTAACTCAACTAGAAAATGGCGACACGGCAACAATAAAGTTGATTGTTGCTGCAAAGCAAGATATTCAAAGATTAACTGATTTAAGTATTTCAGTTGGTCAGAAAATCACCTCACAGGGAACCGATTCCTATGAAATAGCAAATATGACATTGCAATTAGATACTGATATTGCGCAGAGGGTACTCATCTCTGGGTAGTAACAATTCACAAATTAACTTCAAATGGTGTTTGATATGGCTGATAAAAAAACAGACGACCCAGAAGTTTCAGATGAAGAGCACCCTGAAGCCGAAGTAGGCGAAGGTACAGAAAAAATCAACCTTTCCGAAAGCGTTAGAAATCTTAGTTCAAAGTCGTTGAAACAGTTGAGCAAATGGAACAATGAATCATTCTTGTATGCTTTTGATAGGCAACTTATTTCTTTCGGAATTAGATTATTACTATTCTTGCCAGGTTTTGCAATATTGGCATATTTCGGCTCGTGGGCTTATGCTAATTCTTCTCCAGATTGGTGGATTGATTTTATTGAACCAACTATTGGGCAAAGCTTCTCAACAATACTTGTTGCTTTAGTTTTCGTAATATTACTGGGATATATCCTTGCACTTGCATTACATCGACACAGGGTTAACTTGACAATAAAGACATTTGAGGAACAAGTTAAATCTGCCCAATCAAAACACCTTTCCATCAAATCCCTTCATGGTTATGAGCCGTTGGAGGACTCGATTAAGCGTTCGGTAACTAAACACTTTTTCTCTTTGGTGTGTGCCCTGCTAGCGATATTTTCCCTATCTGCGATAGCATTTTACGGAATTCAAACAGACATGGGTAAATACTGCCTTGCACTTTCATTTTCGTTAACACTTCTATCCATGGGCCAGCATGTATCAACTAGGTCTTCAAACTTCAATATGGCTGAACGAACGGGGCTCTTGAAAGCATACAACTCTCCTATACACCCGTCAACTCTCGATATGGTCTTTTCCGATTTACTTAAATCTCAGCTTGATCCACTCCTAAAATCTGAATATGAAATGTTTGTTAGCGAATTAGAATCAAAAGTCAAGCGAGGAGTAGATCCAAGATTTGCCAGAGAGAAAATGATGATGACCCTTTACAAGCATTCCAAAGGTCTAGATTTATCATCCGTTGAATCTGAGTTTTCTGAAATTTTAACTAAAGCAGGTGTTGAATATGTCAGAAACCATGATGTTTTCACAATCGAGGAGTGGTTATTGATAATTGATCATTTAGAAACTAAGTGTCCAGCATTTTTCCGCATGATTGGTCGCATTGAAGAGGATTTAGCATCAGGCAGAAAATCGATCAACGATGATATTATTTTTGAAGTTGATATGGAGAATGTAGTTCATGGAAAGGCTAATCTTTTCACCTACATGCACAATCTTTCCGATCAATCAAAAGCAGTTGTTTTGAGAGTTCAATCGCCAGATTTTAGACCACATGATATCGCAATGACATATTTACTTGAACCCGGTGAAGAAAAAATTTGGCCAGACATCGGCGTTCCGCTTGCACAATCTGGCAACCAAGATATTCTAGCGATTATGTCCGCTCTTCTACGTGATGGGACTGTCGCCTGGCAGACCCTAATTCCGGAGAGATTTGGCGAAGCCACAGTCAGTGTAAGGCTAGAGGAAGTTAGTGGGGAATTATTAGTTGGTTCGCAAATGAATGTTAGGATACGCTCTGTATTCAAAGAACGTATAAGATCTGCATCATCTGTTGTATTCAATATGATTGGCATTATAGGAACCGTATTAGCATCCTCGTTGCTTACATATATCATCGTTTGAAACATTTTGCAACAAGCATAATTTTGAAATGGTGAACCTACAGGACATGCCATGCGCGGTAAACTGAATGAGGGTGAAGAAAGGCCGGATGCGGACTTGCGTGAAAGACTTCATGCAATGGAAACCAAAGTCCGGAAAATGCGTGAAACCAGAAACAATTTCAACGCTCAAGCGAAAGTATCGGCAGAGAAGAGAAATTCAGTTCAATCTCAGTATAAGGAACACCGCGAGAAAATAGAATTATTGGTCGCAGAAGTAAGAGCAATGCGTGCTGAAATAAAATCGTTTAAAGAGAAGCGAAATGCTATACAAAGCCAGATGAGAGATTTGATCTCACAAATAAAGGGCAAAAGAAAAGACCACAACAACAAGCGCTCAGCCACTGCAGAGTATGCAGATTTGAAGCAGCAAGTAGATGCCTTAGAAAAGAAGTTTGAAACAACTTCAGTTGGTGTAAACAAAGAAAAAGAAATGGTCAAAAAGATCAAAGAGTTTTCGAAAAGGATCGAAGAACTTGAACCTGAGGTCACTAAGTTCAAGATGGTTGAAGTAGATATGTCTGATATCGATACTGCAATTAAAACATTAAAATCCGAAGCTGATGCAGCACATAACGAAATGATTCAAGCAGTTGAGAGATTGAATGAAAAGACTCCTGAAGTTGATGAAGCATTTGCCCATCGTGATTTCTTAAAGTCTGAAGGTGACCGTTTCCATACTGAATTTGTTGAGCTAAAGGAAAAGGCCAACGATGTTCACGCTAAGATTGAAGAATTGATGGTAGATGTGAACAAGGCTCGAGATGAGCTAAAATCCGTTAGAGAGGAGAGGAAATCATGGCTCACTGATCACAATGCGGCAGTAGCAGAAGAGATGCAAACCGGTGCACAATCTGAACAGGTTGCTGAAAACTTGACCAAATCTCTACTCTCCACAGGCAGCATTACTTTCGGCGGATTAAGCAGGGAAGATTTCGTATCCAAAGGCAAGTCAAAGAAATCTGAGAAGAAGAAGAACATGCGTAGAGTTGATATTAATTCATCAAGGCGAAGATAAGGTGTGCCTATGATTGGCATTATTATGGCTGGTGGCAGAGGAACCAGACTTTTTCCGTTAACAGAAAATAAACCTAAACCGTTGGTAGAACTCCTCGGTAAACCAGTAATTGAATATGTAAAGGATGCGCTAGTAAATATTGGAACCAGTGAAATAATTCTAACAACCGGTTACAAAGGCGAGGGTTTACGAGAAATAGTTGATTTTTGGAATCAAAACTCGGATGTATCGTTTTCTGTAAATGAAGAAAATGTCCCTATGGGGACAGCAGGTAGCGTCAAATTACTCGATGATATGTTGACCGATACATTCGTTGTAGCATCTGGAGATGCGGTTTTATCCTGTGATTTAGAAGCCTTAGTTAGGGCTCACAAATCATCAAAGGCCAAGGTTACTATGGCCTTATGGGAAGTTGATGATCCAACACAATTTGGTATAGTTGGATTGGCTACAAAACAAAACGGAGAAGTCGACGGTTCTCTTAATATGGGATACATCTCAAGGTTTTTAGAAAAACCAACACTAGAACAAGCATTTAGTAATGTAATTAACGCTGGTTTGTATATCATTGAACCTGATGTCATGGCTTATGTACCAAAGGATACTAAATTCGACTTTAGTAAACAACTCTTCCCTCATTTACTTGAAGTTGGTTTGCCGATGTATGGAGTAAAGTTAGACGGTGTTTGGTTTGATGTTGGGACCCCAAAAGAACTAATTAATGCTCAAAATCATTTAGTAAAGAATCACGATTCGCTTCCATTTGGTCTTCCGAAAGGTGAACTTATTCATGATTTAGGTTATCTAATAAATAATTCAATTACTCACTCCAAGCTCTGCCGGACAGTTTTATCCAGTAATTCCGTAGTTGGACACGATTGTGAATTAATTGATAATATAATTATGGAGGGTTCAACTATTGGAAACAATTGCTCTCTTATTCGTACAGTTATTGGAGCGAATGTGATTGTTGATGATAATTGTGAGTTAATTGATTGTGTGATTGGTGATGAAGTTCATATCACGGCTGGCACAAAATTGACATTTGAGAGAGTTTCAAAGTAACAACATATCGCACAGGATAAATAGAACCTGTCGGACAGCACATTGTTTGAGATGTCTGAAAATGGTTCTGAACCTGTAAGGTCCTACAGTCGCACTTGGTCTGAAATCGAAAATATGCTAGCTGATGCAGAAGACCGTCTTGCTCAATGGAAAAATTGGTATGAGCAGTGTCGGAAAAAAGGGGACTTGGATGGTATGAAGGAATCTGCCAGAAACCACAAGGCTCTTCAAGGTGTAGTCAAGACTCTGAAATGGACTCTTGGTGAAGAGGGTGTCGGCACTCCGCTTGAATGATTTACCAGCCGCGTTGATCAAGGCGGATTTCAAGGGTTTCTAATTCATCACCTTTCATCGGATCGCCTTCAGTCATGGCCATTGCCTCAGCGACCTTGGCCCCATCGTCATAGTGTGCTGTTGCGAGAACAATCGCTTCAGCCATTGTTTTTGGATCATCAGACTTGAATATACCTGAGCCCACAAAAACGCCATCCATTCCCATTCGCATCATCAACGATGCATCAGCAGGGGTTGCAATTCCACCGGCTGAAAAGGTTACAACCGGCAATCTTTGAATTTGTTTTATTTCAGATAGAATCTCTACTACCTCGTTGTGCATTTCATCATTGATTGCTCCAAACGGAGTCATATCGTAAGTGCCGGGAAGTGATGATTTGTCAGCAAGGACTCTGTATCTTGAGATTATGGAGTCAGCGGCAAGGGACAGTTTGTCTTGATCGAGGTTTTGTAACTGCTTTATTTCTTGATCGATTATTCTTGCATGAGTAACAGCGGCTACAACGTTTCCAGTTCCAGCTTCACCCTTTGTTCTAATCATGGCTGCACCTTCATAGATTCGACGAACTGCTTCTGATAATTCAGTTGCTCCGCAAACAAATGGGATTTCAAAATCCTTCTTGTTAATGTGGAAAAACGGGTCTGCTGGTGTGAGAACCTCTGATTCATCAATCATATCAACACCCATTGACTCTAGAACTCTAGACTCTCCCTCATGGCCTATGCGTGACTTTGCCATAACAGGAATAGAAGTACAGTCTAAGATTCCTTGTATCATATCGGGGTGACTCATTCTTGCGACGCCACCTTGTTTGCGAATGTCTGCTGGAACTCTCTCCAATGCCATAACCGCTACCGCTCCTGAATCTTCTGCGACTGCTGCTTGTTCAGGGTTCACAACATCCATGATTACGCCGCCTTGTTGCATTCTGGCGAAGCCTCTCTTCAATAACTCGCTTCCGCTACGGAACTGGGTAAAATCTAAGTCAGTCATTTTATCAACCTCAAACTTAGTCTGCAAGAACAGGTGATTCGCCTTCAGCTATCTCGGCATCTACGGATTCGTCTGCGTTTCTATCAATCCATTCTTCTTCTTCATCTGGTACATCAGTGTCAGCGAAAATTGCATCAACTGGGCACTCTGGAATACAAGCACCACAATCGATGCATTCATCTGGATCGATTACTAAGTAAGTTTCAGCTTCTCTGAACGCATCGACAGGACATACTGCTACGCATTCTTGGTATTTGTGATCGACGCATGGGGATGTTACAACGTGTGGCATGTTTTCTCCTCGATTTTAGCGTGGCGCTTAGAATACTTAATCCCTTGTGATTTCCCTTGAGCCTCTCGGTTATCATATTGATACTTTCAATCCCAAAATTTTGATAATATTATCTAGCGAATTTTGCCCGGGATAAGACTCTATTTTGATGTTACATTTTACGGATCTTTCTTCAGCATTGACAACGATTATTTTTTGTCCAATAAGTGAATTTAGGCAAATGCGGAAGTGAAGTGTATTATCTTGGTCAATCCTTTGCTCTAGGTTTGATGTAATCGCAGACAAGTCTTCTTTTGTTAGCCTTTCAATTATGGATTTAATATCTTTATTTTTTGAAAGTTTAACCGTAATTAGATTAATCTCACTTCCATGATAGGAAGTAGTACGATCGATGTGAATCAAATCTTCATTGCCACACAACCATGTCATGGCATCAGTGATTGACGATATATTATCAATTCCACTTGCAGTAGCCCGAAGATAAATGTGGTGAATCCCCATGGTTTACGCATCAAACAATCATTCATGAGGTTTGTTGAATTTATAATTAATAGCATGACGTTGCAATAGTCTCTTTCAAATAGGGGAGGTATGTCGGCAACCTGCTAGTGGGGTAGCCCCCGCAAGACTAACCGAGTTGATATCGATGGCGAAGAAAGTAAGTGCAAAAGCGCGTGCAGCAGCACGTAAACAGCGTGACAAGTGGAAGACTAAGCGATGGTACACAATACGTGCACCACGAGTTCCATGGGACTTCAAGAACATCGGCGAAACAATCGGAGAGTCAGACGAACACATTTTGGGCAGAGTTTACGAGATGACTCTACAAGAATTCAACGGCGACTTTACTAAAATGCACGTCATTTTGAGATTCAGAGTCGATGAATGTGTTGGTCAAGACGCTTTGACTACATTCATCGGACACCACCATCAAACCGACCACACAAGGCGCCAGATTAGACGTTACAGAGGTAAGGTCGATGATGTCGTTGATGTCGTTACAACTGATGGTTACTTGGTTAGGTTAAAGCCTCTAATCATTACTCAAAAGAGAGTTCAAACATCGGTAAAGCAAGTTATGAGGTCCAAAACACGTGATCTGTTACTCGGATACGCAGCAAAAAGTACCTACGCCAAACTACAGGAATCAATTCTTGGTGGCGAACTTGAAGAAGATATCCGCAAGACTGTAAAACCGATTTACCCAATTAAGTCAGTATCAATCAGAAAGAGCCAACTGCTACAATCTGGTGTTGTCACTGAAAAAGGACCCACTCTAGATGAAATTCATGCTGAAGAGGCTAGGGTTGCTGCTGAAGTAAAGGCGAAGAAAGCTGCAGCCCTCGCAGCAGCAATGGAAGAGGAAGACGACGAGTCACCATCGATTCTTGATGCTGCTGAAGCAATGGGTCCAGACTCAGACCAAGGTGCCGCAGAAGAATCCAACGTCGTAGAAGATGTTGTGGCTGCCGAGGAATCTGCGACTTCAGACGAACCAGAAGCAGCAGAATCTCCAAATCAGGATTACAGCAGTATGACTGTCGCTGAATTGAAAGAATTGCTGAAAGCCGCTGGAAAACCTGTCTCAGGTAAGAAAGCAGACTTAATTGCTAGATTACAAGAATAATCCCTGCTAAGGTGTGTCGGTATATGGACCGAATAGGCATCATTGGTGGAACAGGATTAGTTTCAATTGACATTGAGGCCCAGCATGCCACTGAGTTGGAGTCTCGAGGCTTTGAAGTAGTTCGAACTGATGACGTAAATGTACAAACTGAATTTGGACATGTTCCACTAAAGTGTATCTCCATTCAATACAATGGTAAGGCTAAGGAATTAGTCTTCCTTCAGCGCCATCATAACGAAGGAAGTGCAAATAAACCTCCCCATATGATTAACCATAAAGCTAACATCAAAGCATTACAGGATTCACGATGTGATGTGATAGTATCTGTTTGTTCGATTGGAGCTATTGTTAGTGATTTGCCACCAGGTAAAGTAGCACTTGCAGGTCAATATATCGATTTTACTGGTGTTGCAACCAGTTTCAATGACACGTTTGCAGTTTTCACATCGGTCACAGAACCATTCTCTAGAGAACTAAACAGTTTGCTTGAAGCTAGTCTGCGCAATTCACAAGGTTTCTCAATTGAAGAAAAAATGTATTACACATATTGGTTAGCCCAAGGCCCACATTTTGAGACCAGAGCAGAAGTTGATGCCATCGATAAATTAGGTGGCGAAATGGTTGGAATGACGATGGCTAGAGAAGTAAAATTGGCTAATGAGTTATCAATTCCATACTCTGCAATATGCATTTCGTCAAACTGGGCTGCTGGAAGAGAGCCAGGTGATCCGACAGCAGATTTGTCACATACTCTTGTGTCTTCACAGGCAAATCAGCGTCTAAATCCGGTCATACAATCTATCTTTGAACTCTTATCCGTTTGAGAAACTTATATTCTGTGCCTGCAATGATAACCGTCATGGAAGGCATGTCGGTAACTGATTGGGTGTCCCATGAACCTAATGGTGAATGGGAAATAATGATGAAAAAAGTTGCAGAATTCCATCACAAGCATGATTTTGCCGGTAAAAATGGTCACGACATGGGTTATCGAATTGCTCTAACAGTTGAGGAATTAGGTGAACTTTCAGCAGCTATCACCAAAGGCAAGCCATTAGAAGAGTGTGCTGAGGAAATGGCTGATGTATTGATTTTGTTAATGGGTCATTCTATAGCAATGGAAATTGATTTAAAAGCTGCATTTGAAAAGAAATACTATAGAATAATGCAAAGAAAAGCCTTAACAGGTAGGCTAGGTGTAAGAGTCACTGAGTATCGAAATGACAATTGAATGAGGATTTTTATGTCATTTAAGCAGAAGTGTTTCAATACCTCAGAAGATGCTAGGTTTCAAAATTTCATATTATTCATAATTGTCTTGAATGCCATCATGATTGGTATTGATACATTTGAACTAAATAGTGAGTTGAAAATTACCATCGATATTGCAGATACTATTGTTCTGTATATTTTTATTGTTGAGTTATTTATTAGGTTAGTTGCTCATGGTTCAAAATTTTTCAATGATGGATGGAATAACTTTGACTTCGTGATAATTATTATTTCACTTGCACCATCTTCTGGTGCCTTCAATGTTTTCAGGGTGTTTAGGGTGTTTAGGGCGCTACGTCTCGTTTCGTCAATGCCAGAAATGCAGAGAATGGTCGAGGCTATGATTAGGTCTTTAAGAGGTATTGCAGCCATAAGTTGGCTACTTTGTATTGTAGTGTACGTGTACTCAGTAATGGGAACTGTTTTATTCGGTAGCGGTGGCAATTATGGCGAGACCTATTTTGGAAATCTGGGCTTATCAGCTTACTCACTGTTCCAAATTATGACTCTAGAGTCTTGGTCTAATGGCATTGCTAGAATGATTATTGACGAGCAAGGTTGGTGGGCTGC
>VMHT01101423.1_pt1 | contig 74081 bp, 68 predicted proteins | sample 4693611 | NCBI WGS metagenome assembly VMHT01 (sample SAMN12280063, study PRJNA550983) | marine metagenome | isolation source: seawater sampled from same location over 5 years 0.02-0.2 micron viral filtrate | place: USA: collected off the coast of southern California halfway between the port... ...
ACGAAAAACTGGCCAAGCCATTCCGGTGGCATAAAAGCGCCGAAGCTATTATGACATCAGTGGCGCGGGCAAAGCTGAGCTTAATTGACAATAAGCGCGCGAATTAACCGAACGGGACACTAGACAAAACGAGCCATCAGAATAGGTGTGGTAATCTTGGCAGCGTGGAATATATCTTCCTTCGTCGAAAACTTCGGGCAGGGTTTTTGGGAAATCACGGGGGAAAACTATCCGGAGCTGATACGTTCGCTCTACGAGTTGGCTACCCGCAAGCTGCGCTTTTAAATCATATTCTCCCGCTAGCTCAACCCGATCATCATTAATTTCGGTGATCCTAATTCTCGGGTGAGCCGCCAGAAATTCCTCTAGCCCTATATCGTCCCACTGCCGCATTTATTGATGGAACCATGGTTTAGGGTCAGAAGCGCTAATCTGCCGTGTAGGTCTGGAAACAGCCAATGGCAGCCCTAACGCCAGTGCAACGGCGCGCCTATCTAGTTGTACATCAAGGCCACGACCGGCCGCCTCAACCACAATCTGGCTGTCGTGCTTGGCACATAAAGCCTTAAAGTCTGCTCTGGCCTGATATAGCCACCTATAAAAATTCTCCTGCAGCTTATATTTCGCCGATTCCTCGTCGTACCACTTATCAGCAAAGTCTTCGACCGGGTTGATGGGGTTAGGCACCATCGGCACAGCTTGGTATACGTAGTCCCCCATTCTGGCCAAAATATTGGCTAGGGCAGATGCCAAATCGGCTTCACCGTTATATGCTCTTGACGCCAAAGTGGTGATAATCACTGAAATGGGTTTGTACTCCTCTTTACCCTTGAACATGGTATCTCGGTGGCGCTTCAGTAACTGGATTGCTTGCTGCAAAGGCGTTTTCCATTGATAGTAAGGCAGGCTGTCAATGCTGGCCTTAAAGCTCATCTCTCGTTCGTTGATGATCGACTTTGCGGTTCTCATGCGTGCCTCGAACCAGCGTGCATACCCCTCAGGATTACTTGTACGCCAGTCATCGGTCGCAACTGCATAAGAAGAATCTGTGTTATCTGTAATCGATACGGCAAGTTGGGACACATTTTGGGCTAGAGATTCATCAAGCCGCGAGTTTTCGATCATCCGCTTCTTCAAATTGCCTTTCTCGACATCGCCTTCTGGAATGCACGGCACTATGTCCATGTGAAAACTCAGCCCATCGGCATACTCAAGCCGCCAACAGCGCTTTTTCTCAATGAGTTCTTCCTTGATTCCTCGTGCCTTACGGTAGAGTTCTAGCTCATCACCAATCCGACTTTTAAGCTCTTCCTGCGTGATCTGAGCCTTGCTCAAGCCCCGTTGCAGGTTGCACCCCATATCTAGGTCGTATTCTTCATCAGAATCTGGCCTGATTGCTGTTCCCAACCTAAATGAGCCTTGCGAGAATACTTTCGGGTCGTATTCAACACAGCTCGACTCCGGCCTGTGTAACCACTCACCAATGTCTTTATACCGCTTATCCGCTTTCTCATAGGCGCCACTCGGCAGTTCAATTCTTTCAAGAATGCTTTTGAGCACTTCATTACTTTTATTATCAAGCATGTAAGTCACCTCTCAGCTCTATGGCCCTTACGAATTCCTGGACCTCCATGTCGTGGTCATAAATCAACCAAGGCATCTCTGCTTTGGGCATCCTTATTCGACCCAATTCAACCGCACAAGAAACGGGCATTACTGGAAAAATATGGAGAGGTGTTGCTTCTCCATGTGCGAGTTTTATCTCGACAATGAGCTCCCGCACCCGTCGCCTGAAGAGTGAAAGCTGCTGCTTGGCCTGCATAAAATCATTGTTTGGGAAATCAACGGTCATCTCCCAAATGGATGTTTTTTCGGTAATGACGCGCCTGACTCGATCGTGAGCAACATGATCACTCATGGATAAGATCAGTGCCGGCACGCCATCGAAATTTTCCGGTTTGTGAACCACGTAATCGAAGCCATCTTCGCAGTCCTGCCAGAACCAGCCCTTAGGCTCCCGATGCAGCTGGTAGGTTTCGACATCGATTTTGTCGGTAAGCAGTGCGCCAAGCTGTATCAGCAATGGCTGAGGAGCGAGGGTAAAAAGCGAAAAATGTTTACAAGAATCGTCTTCGATGAGCGGAAGGATTTTTCGTTGAAAGGCTTTGGACAGATGCAATGACTCAGTCTGCCAATATTGAGCCGAGCTGTCTTTGAGCTCGGACTGCATGGAGAGCAATGTAGGTCTTTCAGAGGCCGGATACCAGAGTGGAAACATAGCTTCGACACACGAGTGATACTCTATCGGTGATTTTTCCGATCCAATATTTGCGCCATACAAAACAACATGGGATTTGTTGTTTGGGGCTATCCCAGTCACAACCTCAACCCGCAGCTCGTGCTCGGTTTTCCACTGAATCAATAGATCGGCGGGGTATCTATGGCTGCCACCCTCCTGGTCAATCTTTCTATGGCAGCCATGACACATCAGCATGAGGTTGCTGACGTCATTGAGCGTAGAAAGATCAGCCTTAAAAGGCCCCCTACCGCGAGGCCCGTTCTCAGAAAATGCATAGATGTGCGCCTTTTGCGCCACATTAAGTGCTTCCTGAGTCACTCCAGACTTATAGAGAAGGGTGTTGCAGCCTCTGAACTGGCAACGCCCAGCCGCCCGAGCCCAGAGTTCACGCTCTACTAATTTGTTGATATGCCTCGTAACTTCTTCCACCATTTTCCGCTCTCCTCTCTAGAATTTGCCGAGGAGCGGCAGTGAGCGGGGAGTGGAAGCGTCACACAGTAGGTGACTCATGTACGCACATCCAGCAATCAGGCCCATGCCTCTTAGACACTGCTGGCTCTTGTAATCAGGTTGCCAGTCATAGAGACGTTTAAGTCCAGCTCCCAGCGCTGTTAACACCAGAATGCTGTGGCAAAACTGACGATGATGAGGGTTGCCGATAGAAGGCTCCAAGATATCTGGAAGCTTTCCAAAAACGGCACCTAACACCACTCCCGCGCCGGGATGGTGACTAAATTCATGCTTGTTCGGATCGGCCAGTGCAACGGTTAAACCAACCGCTGCACCGACTGCCAGGTGAGTCTTCCCGCTGGCCATTAGTCTTTCTCCTTACGAACACCCTTAAATGGCGTCTTATCGGAGGTTTTAACGTCCATAAACCGGCCCGTATCGGCGTCACGCTTCACCCAGTGTCCACTGGGAGTTTGAGTTTGAGACCGATCACGTACTGCGCCATTGCGATGACCATCACCTTTAGGTGGATTTGTTGCCACTACCAATTCTCCTTAAATAAAGCTGTTTAACCAAAGGTCGAAAAAAAACGGGATCCTTCGCCCACTTTTTAAGCTACACCCATGTTCTGGATAAATCAAGCTGTTTAATCAGAAAATTGCGGCCCTGAGTATAGAAACTCGATTCCACCTGTTGGAGAGGATGCTTCAGATCTAATGATTAGCCCCTCATTGGTTAGCTTTTTTAACCTTGTGCTCGCATTTTGAACGGAGATTCCAAGCGCCTTAGCCACATTTGCCGTGCTTACTCCTTTCTGGCGCAGGACGTAATCCAGGAGCTCCCTGGTAGAAGTCTTCGCCTTAGGCCCTATGACTCGCACCTTCCCGTCCATTACAAGTATCAGGGACTGCTGCTTCGCTAATGCGGCATAGTCCCAATTGTCAATCAAATCCATGGAACCGGCATTGGAGATGTAAAACCACTTCTCTCCTCGAAGCTGCTTTGCCAAGGCGATAACACTCTCCCTAGGAAACGAGGAGTCTGTAGCTATTACACCTTCGAGCGAAATCTCAAATGTTTGCCGGCCTGGGTTTGCGTCGACCACACTTTGAAGCCGCTTAAACACCTCGCGACCCAGCACGTTGCCGAATGGATGATCATTGTTATTGGTAAGTTCGAGCAGTTTGACTAACATGATCCCCTGCTTAACAGGTTTAATTTAAGGAGATTATGTTAATGTTAGTCTAGGAAAAAATCAAAGCAAACTTGCGTTCCCTCTATTCTCGACAATCCCTTCTTTTCAGCGATTTCAGCTAGCGCTCCATTTTTGTACACGATTCTTAATTCGAAATTCGGCTGACGAACGACTACCACAGCATCATATTTGGCAGCATGACTCTGCGTTCGTTTTAGTCCAAGCCCTCTTGCAGCTTCATCAGGACTAGACCCGAATTGACTCAACCCTCCATCGGTCAGAGCCTGTGAAACCAAGCGGATGTCAGAGTCCACACTTTCAACATCCAACTGCTCGGAGAGTTCGGGATAGTACTTTCTTAAATTCCGCTTCAGCGTAGCTCCAATACCCAAACCGCTATCTGAAATTACGGTTTGGATATGGCGTCGTTTACCTTTGTACAGCTGTAGGGCGACAAAGCCAGGCAAAGGTGTCTCACTGTGTTCTTGCACGTTACCAATCAATTCAGAAAAGATGGTAAACGCCGAATGGTAGTAGTCTTCTCCAGCGTGGAAAGCAAAGCGCTTAGTAAGATTCTTGGGTAGGGAGTAGTCAAAGTTATCCAGATTGATCGAAGCAATTTCGACCAGACTCTCGCTGTTGCCCTGATACTGCCTCGCTTTTGATTTGGCAGGTCTTGCAGGCAATACGGTAACTCTCTTACTTAAATGATCGAAGAAACCCAATCGATTAAGGTAATGCTTTGTGCCTAGGCACCTACTAAAATCCATCTCGACGGCTTTTCCGCAAGAAACGGCTTGGTTCGCCAGGGCAATAACTCGTGCTCCAGCAACCAAGAGGATCCTACAATTCTCTGGGAAGCGAATAACACATTTGTTCGAGCACGAGCTCAACAAACATCCGGCAGCTGTCAAACAATCTTCAAATTCATCTTCGGTAATCCACGTTGACGGAGTAACCAAATCAAGAACGTAAGGGTCATCTGCCAAGTACCATTTCCACTGTTCATCCTGTCTCAGCCCCTCAGGATTCGAATACAGGAACTTATTGAGAGCAGATTTATTGCCCACTCCAAGTGCCTTCGAAATCTGCTTTCCCGTCAGCCCCGGAGAATCACGCAATACTTCTCTTATCTTTTCCTTATCAAACATTATTTAATCAGGTCCTTTGACTCACCCAATTCCAAGGCCTCTGTCCGCTTGGGCGTTTACTCAACGCACAAAGCGTGTGCGACTTGCCAACAACGCCTTCTCACATTAAGTCCCTGGACACACTTTTCGCCTAGTGGTTTGAGTACGTGCTCATTGCAAGCCATTGATGTCCAAGCGGTCACCAGACTTCAGCAGGTCATATACCGTTGCAGTAAGGATATCGATGGCTTGGGAGTCTTCTTTTAGTATAAGCCTAGCTAAGTCGCGATTTGAGGTCATTGCACGCACAACCGCCTTTTGAACAACTCCTGGAAGGCTACCTTTTAGCGCTTGCTCTTTGGGGTTTTCATTAACTTGAGCCATGACGACATCGCTTTCTCGGGTAATCGAGACAATTTGGTTTACGAAGTTGATTTTATCGCTTAGCGGCGCAGCTTCCCCGAAGAGGCTGTTCAGCCGCTCGATGATTTCTTGCAAATAAGCTGGGATTGTTCCTGGCCTAGCTGTCCCACCTCCGGTGATGGGCCGAAGGATGGTCTTAGGGTCCGCCCCTTCATCTTCACCACCATCACCGTCCCCGGTGACCTCTCGGGCCTTTATCTCGTATCCAGTCAGAGCTATCCCGCGAAGATCTACGTTCTCGGCGGGGACTCCATCTAGACGGTTCGCAAGCAGCTTCGCAAAGGCCTGGAAATTTTCCAATTCCGGGTCTCCAAGGTCTATCAGCTGTGCGATATAAGCGTATGTCCTAGAAAAACGCGATAGCCCGGCCTTGAATTCCTCCATCTGACCAACAGCCTCCTCGACTTGCTTACGATCATGATCCGCTTTCTTCATGCCGTCCTCGTTTTGGGCTGCCCTAGCTGCCTGATAGGCATTTTCACAGCCTTGAGCTGCGACACGCAGGCTCTTGAGACGTTGATTATAGCTCTCCGTCGGCTTGGCGGTGGCCGCGAACATCGCCTTGTGTTCTGGGTCGCCAGCGCCCGCAAAATCACGCACAGTCTGGAATCGAGCACGCTTGAAAGCCTCGACATCCGCGTCGGAATACAACCCAAAATCGTCGAGCTTTTCCTTGAGGTCATATATAACGTCGAGGTCCTGAACAGTTTCGATTTGGGCTCCGGAGTCGTACATCTTAAAGGCGGCCTGGATCGACTCGGGCTCGTTGACGAAGTCGATGATGAAGGTCCTGTCCTTCCCAGGGTGGGTCCGGTTCAGGCGTGACAGGGTCTGGACAATTTCGACCGGATTCCCAATCTTCTTGTCGAGATACATAGCGACCAGTTTGGGCTGATCAAATCCGGTCTGGAACTTGTTTGCAACCAGCATCACCCGATATTCGGGGCGGTTGAAGGCGGTGCGAAGGTCTTGACCGCTTACATTTGGATTCATATTTCCTTCTGTATATTCCGTGCTTTCATCAGCCAGGAAGGTATCCCCTGCAAGACTGGTATCATCTGGGTGCATCACCTCCTGCCCCGTCAATTTTCCAGAAAAGGCTACTAAGGCACGTATTTCACGATAGGCAGGATTCGAATCGATGAACCGGTCAAAGGCCTTCTTGTAACGGACAGCTGCCGCTCGGGAACTAGTGACGACCATCGCCTTTGCCTTCCCATCGAGCAGATTCGCTACGTTACCTGCAAAATGCTCCATGATGAACTGAACCTTCTGGGTGACGTTGGTTGGGTGCAGATTCATCCACTTCGCCAGGGCTCGTTTAGCGGCCTTGCCGTCCACTCGTTTCTCCTCAACCATCTCATGCCCGAGGTTGAACGCCGTCTTGTAAGGCACATAGCCTTCCAATACATCCAAGATGAATCCTTCTTCAATGGCTTGGCGCATTTCGTACTTGTGGAATGACTGCGGTAGGTTGTCTTCTTGAGGGCGTCGCGTTGGGTCTTCGGGTCTGCCAAACAACATCATTGTCGAATGCTTTGGCGTTGCAGTGAAGGCGAAATGAGAGACATTAGCAGGCCTGCCACGGGATTTCTGAATCTCCGCAAGAAGATCCTCGACCGACATGTTGCTCATGTCCTGTACGTTCGAGAGAGCTAATGTCGCCTGAAGCTTCGAAGCTGTAGAGCCGGTCTGCGAGGTATGCGCCTCGTCTATAATTACTGCGAAAGAATTCCCTTTCAGAGATGTCTCGGTCAGAATTGTCTCCATCGCATAGGGAAAGGTCTGAATCGTCACCACTATAATCGGCGTCCCCCTAAGCAATGCTTCGCTCAGTTGTTGGCTTTTTGATTTCGACGACGTCTCTCGGTCAATCGCGGCGATCAGACCAGTCTGGTGATCGATCTGCTGCACGGCATCCTGAAGCTGGCCGTCTAAAACATTGCGGTCAGTCACGATTATCGCGGCGTCGAAGATAGCGCGTCCGTCATCAGTCCGCAGTTTAATTAGGTCGTGCGCCGTCCAGGCGATGGTGGAGGTCTTACCAGATCCCGCGCTGTGCTCGCACAAATAAGTCTGCCCTGGTCCGTTCTCTTTGGCGTCCGCAATCATCTTGTTCACGGCGTCAAGTTGATGAAACCTTGGGAAGATTAGGGTTTCTTTAACGGTCCAATTTCCACGCAAGTCCACAACATCCTTCGTCTCAACATAGACAAAACTATGGAAAATGCGCAGGAAGGCGTCAGGCTGGCAGACCTCCTCCCAAAAATAAGCAACCGGGTATTCGCCGTCGTCGCGGGGCGGATTGCCGCCATGGCCATCGTACCCTTTATTGAACGGCAGAAAGGTAGTATCAGCTCCGGCGAGCCTGGTGGTCATCCAGATTTCGCTGTCGGACATAGCGAAATGCACCACAGCGCCACGCTTGAAACTCAGTAGCGGGTGCTTGCGTCTGGTACGAGGGTCTTCGGGCAGGCGGTCGGTGCGATACTGTTCCTTCGCACTCTCTGCTGACTGTGTAAAATCAGTCTTTAACTCCACCGTGGCCAGCGGTACCCCGTTGACGAATAACGCTATATCGATCGCTAGTTCCCGGCCCGGATAGTATTTCAGTTGCGGGACCACGCGCAGACGGTTCGACGCATAGCGGGACAGGACCTTTTCGTTGCGCTTATCTTCAGGGGCGGCCTCAGAAAGGTCAATATGGCCGACCCCCGCAATGTCGAACCCCCGGCGCAGCACCTGGATGGTTCCATTCCTATTCAAGGCCTTGTCGAGCCTGTTCATGAGCGTTTTGTGCGCGTCCCCACCATTCATGGCTACCAAGCGGTCCCATTTGTCTGGCTGGGAGTCCTTGAGCCACCCTTCGAGGTCTTCTGGGTAGAGCGCATAATCCATGTCATAGTCTGCGCTCTCTCCGCGTAGCCAGCCCCGCGCGACAAGTTGATCAACGACATAGTTTTCAAAATGCTTTTCGTGGTGCAGATCACTCATTCCGCGTTCCTTACGTCGATCTTTCCGGTGACGGCGGCGGTGATCACCGCCGCGCGCTTTTCCTTGAGCAGGTCGATGCTCCGCTCTGTTTTCGTGATCAGGTTCTTCAGACGTGCCGAGGTTTTCTTGATTCGCCTAACGATCTGGTCTTGTTCCGCACGAGGCGGTAGCGGGAGTAGTACCGGCGCGAACCGAAAGAACCGAAAACGAGGTGCCCGCTCGCGCACAGAGGGACAAAGGATGTAAATATACTGGCGTCGCGCCATGCAACGCAGGAGGTAAGCGTAGTATTCGCTGTTAACATCAGCAGATCGAGGGGCGCAAACCGCGTATTCGCCCGTAGCCTTGCCATCGTCTTCGGAAATTCCGATGGCCCCTGCGAAAGCATCCATAGTGTGGATGACGAGATCACCCTTGCATATATGCTGGTACCCAACTTCGAGTTCGGCGAAAGTATACCCTTCGGTGCGGCGTTTGGAACGAAGGCAAACCTGTCCATCCCGAAAAGCGGTGATGATGTCATCTCCGGGGCAAACCGCACGGCTCATCTCTTGGAATAGAAACTTGGCGCGCTTCGTCGTCCACTCCCTCGGGATTTGCGGTGCCCAGGGAATGTCCACGCTTTGAAGGTCGCGATTGGGGTCATCACGGCCCGTCACCATTACGTCAGCGGCATCCCAGAGCTTTTCCTTCAATAGTGCGATGAAACGGGCCTTCTTCTCGATCAACCCGTCAATCCGCGTGGTCTCGCTCTTCAGGTGCTCAATAATGACGGCCTGATCGTCACGGGATATTTGCGGGACCGGGAACTCAAGAAGTTCAGTCTGATTCAGGCTTTGCCGGATACCCCCACCGAGCCCGTTGAAGATATTTCCCAAATAGGCCGCGTAGAAATACCAATAATAGAATTCCGGCAGGATATCTTCCTTATTGGGGACCAGTCGAATGTATGCAGAACTCATTATGCCGCGGCGCGGCACTAAACCGACGCGGCTCGTCTTAATATTTTGTAGGTCGATCAGCTTAAAGGCCAGGTCACCTTTTTCAAAAATTTGGTAGGTTGCATAATCTGACGACTGTAAACCATCGGTGTCTTCGAGAGAGCGGTCGACCACGCCGCCCATGGTAAGAGCCAGACGGTGCGTCTCTTTCATTCCCGTGTTTGGGTCTTTTTTGTATCTGAATAGATATTTCGCCGGCACAGTAGACCAAAGCGAACTATCCACGAAGTCTTCTAGAAAATCTCGCCGGCTCACTCAGTCACCTCCGCTAAGATTGCGGCGATTTCGGCCTCAACTTCGTTTAGGTCGGCGTCGATCCTTTCCAGATCCCGGGGCGGCTGATATTCATAGAAATACCGGTTAAAATTGATCTCATAGCCGACGACGCCGACTTCCCCATCGGTTTCATCTCGGTAGTCCTCGTCAATATAGGCGTCCCCGGCGTGCGGCAGGACCTCAGTAGCGAGATAGTCGCCGATGTCGGTCCCCAGTGGCACGTTCTCGAAATCGGTTAGGTCGTCATCGGGTAGGATATTGCCCTTGCGGTCTGTGACCGGATCAAGTTCGGGGTCACGCACAGCAAACGCACGTTGTAGCATCTTCACATGGGTCGCGGTGACCTTTCCCAGGGTCACATCGGCCTTGGAAGCAGCTTTCATCCACCCATCAATCCAGTGCCAGCTATGTTCCGTGCCCATCTGATCCTGCAACAGGGCGCGCCACCCCGCACGCTGATTCTCGCTAAGCTTTGCCCAAGTTTTTTCCTCCTCCAGCTTGCCCAGTCCCTCTTCGGAAATTACGATCTTCTTACGCAGAGGGCGGAGGACCCGAATTCGGCGATAGCCGAACGCGGAGCTGTCGAAGATGCGGCTTTGACGCATCTCCTCGAAAGCCGAATATAGGCAGACAATATCGCGCGTCTGAGCCTCGCCCACTCGGCGGCGCTTGTTGCCCTCGCTCTTGCGCATGGGCTCATACATTTCGGTTGCATTAATCAGCTGCACTTTGCCCTTCCGGTGGGCTGGCTTCTTGGTCGAAAGGATCCAGATGTACGTGCCTATTCCGGTACGGAAGAAGATCTCGGTAGGCAGGGCAATAATTGCCTCGACCACATCCTCTTCCAAAAGGTGGCGGCGGATCTCTGATTCGCCTTGCCCCGCGCGCCCGTTGAACAGCGGGGAGCCTGACAGGATAATCGCTCCGCGCCCTCCGCCGTTCTCGGGCGTTTCTAGCTTGCTTACCAGGTGTTGCAAGAACAGCATGGAGCCGTCGCCCACGCCCGGTAGCTTTGGGCCGAAGCGCCCCTCATAACCTTTTTCGCGGTGTTCGCGGGAGACCGCCGCCTGATCCAGCTCCCATTTCTTGCCGAAAGGGGGATTGGAAACGCAGTAATGAAATCGTTCATTCACGAACTGGTCATCAGACAGAGTGCTGCCCAATCGGATGTTTTTCGACAGGTCGCGGCCGGGATCAGTCTCTAACGTCTTGAGCAGCATCCCGGCTAGACAGACTGCGTGCGTCTCGGGTTCCAGCTCCTGCCCGTGGGGGACTATAACCGGAGCGACGCGGTAGCGGTCGCGCAGCCCTTCGATATGCTCCATCCCGTCCGACAAAAATCCCCCGGTGCCGCAGGTTGGGTCGTAAAGGGTGCGGATGAGTCCGGGGTTGTCGATAAAGATCTTATCATCGGGGTCGAGCAACAGCTCGATCGCAAGGTGGACCACATCTCGCGGCGTCATAAAGTCTTCAGCCGCCTCGTTCACCTCGGCTCCGAACTTGCGGATCAGGTGTTCATAGACGTTCGACATAACTCGTTCAGGGACGGCTTCGGGGTGCAGATCGATGGCTGCGAAGTTCTGGCAGATTTTGTAAAGCACCCCCGCCTTATCCATCTTGGCAATTGTGTTCGCGAAATCGAATTGCTCGAAGATCACCCGCGCGTTTGCTGAGAAGCTGGCGATATAATCTTCCAAGTTGGTGCGTGTCCGGGTCCCGCCGAGCGATGCCAAATCGTAATCCGAAGTGTTGTAGAAAGGATGACCAGTCAACTGCCTTAGGATCATGTCCACGTCGAGCCCTTCGCCCGCCATGGATTTGTAGGTCTCTCGCACTTCGTCTCGCGACGGTTCTAGTACGCATTCTAACCGACGCAGCAGGGTGAAGGGCAGGATGACCTTGCCAAATTCCGTATGTCGGAAAGGGCCCCATAAGTCATCAGCATTATTCCAGATGAAGTTGGCGATGTTCGTGTTTGCCACCTGGTCGTTCATTCTAATTTGACACCTTTAATTTGTTTAATCACTGCATCAAGAACTGCTTACTAACCTGAAAATTCCATCACAACTTCATACCCTAGGATAAGGCACTGTCCCTTCTCACTTTTCCAGTAAAATTTCCGTAGAAATGCGAACTGGAGTCTTCGTTGGCTAGCTAGCATAGTCATCAGCTAACAACTGATCCTGACTGGTTTATGAAACCCGCCTGAGCAAAGCACTCAAGGTGGTTCTTGATACCCCGAGATACTGAGTATTTGCTTTTGAGTAATTTGGGGCGCGAACAAGATGACTGCTGCTTTATGGGCCTCGCACCCGGATCTAATATGTTTTCGATCACCGAACTGGTAGGGTCGATGGATCCAGTTAGAGACTTAAATTCAACTCCCTAGTCATCGAAGTCTTGGACAATTTCTACCAACTCGTTCAAAGATCGAGCGCGGCGTTACCACTTCCACCCGACCAGAACATCGCCCTGCCGGAGAATACAGAGCTGCGCGACAGCTCAAATCGTTCTTTCAGTGTTCCCGTGAAATTTATTTGGAAAACGCGTCAGTGCCAGCTTCGTAAAAGGCATCGACCTGAAGCTCGGGTCTTTGATCATCGGAGCGCACTCAGGTATAACCGATTATTATAAAAGGGAGCTTTTCTGCTCATAGGTTGTTGTACGTGATTGCTGGGAGTTAGACAAGACATAACCGAGCACATTTGAGTGTGGAGCCAGAGCGTCCAATAAGCCACTGTTTATTGGTCAGTTGTTCGTAGAGATGGTGAAACTCAAGTTGGTTCGCGGGGACTGCTATCGTCAGCTTCCAGCTTGACATGAAAAGGAGCAGTGAGAGCCGTCTCACGTAATGCTGGATATTCCAGCCTGCTTATCAGGGCATATTGCGCAGCCATTTTTGGGACGGGGCTGATATAAACCTAGCCGCGAAAAAATTTAAATGGGAAACCGTCGCCCGCGAGTCCTTATTCGACTATCGGGAGCAACCCACCTCTTACCTACTGCCAGCTGGAACTACCAGCCAGTTTGCGGTCAGCCAACTCAAATAGATCCCTGAAGGCTTTGGCCCAGCCGAACTCTCTTACCTTATTTCGGCGACCAGGTCCGGTCTCCCGAATTGAATCAAAAAGTAAAGTGCTAGTGCCATAATGGAGGGCGCGTTGAAAGTTACCACTGCAGTCTAAAAAACTCGGCCGGCTTCATCTGTTTTCCCGCCTCAGATCTGAGCGCGGCATCATGACAAATCAGGGCTGAAACTCAGGGAGCTGTAGGCTTTTCATCTAAGATGGTCTCGACTATTTGAGTATGAGCAAATTTTGCCAACTTCCTTCCTAGATCTACTTGTCTCCTACTTGCCGAGTTGCCAGCCCTAACTGCCTCCCTTAAACAGCGGGGGTCGGCTACCAGTATCAAACGATTGGTTGGGCGCGTTGAGGCCGTATAAACCATAGAAGCATCCAGCATATGGCGAGCTTCCTGTGTCACCACCGAGAAGACGGTTTGCCATTGAGAGCCTTGCGCCTTGTGAAAGGTAATGGCGTACCCCAAGTCGAGTACCTCCACTAACTCCTGGTTGATACCATTTAGTTTTCCATTTATCTCAGCAACTCCATACCATCCCTCTGCACTTATGCGCGGAAAAACCTCTTTGACAACCCCTAAATCACCATTTCTCACATCCAGGTCATCAGAGTAAATATTTGCGGTGACCAATATTGGGTCACCTTGCTTCAATCGCTGATTATGTCGAGTGATCCAGGGAATCCAGCCCTTCGCTGGGTCTAGATAATGCAAATCGCTGCGGTCTAGGCCTTGTACACGCTGAAAGTGAGAATTGAGAGTAGTCACTCCCCAATCACCCGAACGCCGCGGAGACAGAATAATGCACTCACTCAGATTACCTGCATCGAGCCAAAACGCCGTTAGCTGCTCCAGTGAAGACGGCGGCAAAATACAACAGTCCGCCGATTCAGAGAGCGTGTCCGATGCCATCTCCGGCATCTGAATATCTCCTTTCCTTACTGATGTAGCAAAGAAATGTATCGGACTTTGCTCAGATTGTCGCTTCACCTGAGACAGCTCGAAGAACGGAATAGGCGAGTTGTAGAGTGCATGGAAGATCAATCCACCGCCAACGGGAGGCAGCTGGGCGTTGTCGCCGAGGAAGATAAATCGTGTTGCCTCAGGTAAAAGTCCAACCAAACGATACATCGAGAGCAGATCAACCATCGAAGCCTCGTCAATAATCACTAAAACATGTTCTGGCAGCGACAGTTTTCCATTACCTGAGTGATCCGCGGTCAACTTGGCAATCGTCCGTGCAGGCATTCCTGTACTTTGGGCCATCCGTTGTGCGGCCCGGCCAGAAAGTGCAACCGGCAAAAAAACTAGGCCATCAGCCAGAGCACGATACAGCCCAATGATGGCTTGCAAAATCGTCGTCTTTCCAGTCCCGGCTCCGCCGGATATACCCACGACGGGCCCTGATAACGCACCGATTACGGCTTGACGCTGTTCTTCCGTGAGTGTGAAGGACAGTTCTTGCTCGTAGCGGGCAAGCGCACTTCTCAGAGTCGAGGCATCGACCCGGTGCTCCCACGCAGCGAGCAAGGACCCTTGTCCTGCAGGGCGACGCAACGCCAATACCAGCCTCCGGGCCACCTCGGCTTCCATTAGCGCGGAGCCCCACGCCTGATATCCTCCCTCGGTACGCAAGAGCAAGCCTTGTTTAACCGCGGCTTCCCCAGGATTAATGCCTTTCAGCGAACCGTGAAACTTTACCACGGATTGACGCAGTGCCTGCTCAGGTACGACGGTGGAGCCGCTACTAACTGTCAGTTTCCGAACAGCATGCATGGCAGCACCAGCTATCAAGATCTCTTCAGACAAATTCAGTCTGAGCTTTTCGATGACAGCAAGCACCTTTTTGTATGGCACATTCAAACCGAGCAGTAAGAAAGGGTTATCCGTCAATCGGTCGATGGCGTCGCTCCCAAAAATTTTCAACAAATTGAAGCCGAGAGAGGGACTCAAAGCCAGAGCATCTAGCCAGTCCATCGTTCGGTACAAGCCTTCCTCCGGCCACTGATCAATAAGTCGCTGGGCCAACGTGGCGTTCATGCCATGCACACTACAGAGGGCATTGACATCTGCATTCCGAGCCCAGGTTTCAAGATTGCGTTGTCGCACTAATCGGTTGGCAATAACTTCCCCGATACCCTCGATGTTGATTCTGATCCAACGGCTCAATGTGTGCTTGGCCGGCTTCACCATCGAAGCATACGTAGCTTCCAACACATCCTCATATATCAGATAACCATTCACCATAAACTGGTTAACCGCTTGCTGGCCTGTCACCTTCCAGACCGATCCAGCAGGCACTTCACCTAAATCGCGAGGGAAACGAACAATCAAAGAGCGTTGGCGTTGCTTGATAGTGCCATCAGCGTTAATGAGGTGTACGTAGCAATAACCACCACTGCGATGCTTGGCGACTTGGATAAGACTGTAAATTCGAGCGTTTGTCATGAATTCACACCGAAGCCCAACATGCCATCCTGAATCACTGCCTCCAAGGCCTCATAGCGGGCTAACTGTTTTCTAAGCGCACGATTCTCTGCCTCCAACTCAGCAATGCGAGCCATGAACCTGCTGTTGTCTGAGGATGCCATTTGCACCCGTAGCTCTGCTCGTTCTACCGCAGCTCTGGATGCCGCCTGATCGGCAGGTTCTGTGCCATACCACTCCCGATCACAGCGTTCCAGAATCGCTTTAACGCCCTCATTCTGAACACATACGCTTCGAGAGAAGCCACATTCACGGGCCACCTCGATTCGTTTAACACGACCCGCATAAGCGTACTCATGGACTGTCCCGGAGGATTCGACACTTGCTTTCCACGATTCCACCCTCTGCAGATACTCTGCTCCAATTTGTTTGCCGTTTTTCCCCTTGGTCATGCAAACCTCGCTAATCGGTCTCGGGAGGCAATGGGCGAGTTAACAATTCCGCCAATTTCTTGGTGTCCATACCTGGAAATAGGTAGGCATTGTATTGCAGTCTTAAGATCGCACCCTGCAGATTCTTGACTTTCTGGGTCTGGTGTTCCAACTGTGATCTTAACTCGGAGTTTTCCCTGCGCAGCCTCTCATTTGTTGCATCCGTGACCTTCTCTGCAGGCGATTGTTCTTTTAGCCGAGCTTTTGCCAGGTTATACACCGCCACAATCTCATCGTGTTTGTAGAGTGACCGTTTGGCGATGCGCTCAACTTTCAAGCGCTTGGCCAACTTCGTAGCATATAGGTCCCAGGTTAGCTTGCCCTGCCAACTGTGTAGCAGGCCAAGGGCCTCCGGCAGGGTCTTATCGGTTATGATTTTCTTAGGCATCGTCTACGAACCCCAGTAAATCATAAATTTCGGTAAAAACTCGATCCCGCGATTGTTCCGGCACATCAATCCCTTTGGCCATGAGATTAACCTTCAAAGGACTGGGGTCGAAATGCTCGTCAACACCTAACACCGCTCCGTCAGGAATCTCTGGATCTTCCAGTTGCCGCACAAGGGCCTCCGCGACGGCGTAGCGAATAACATGAAATGTCATCCACTGATCGACGCCAAATTGATCGCGCTTCTTTCGCCATACATCCAGCGCTTCGAATTGTGCTTTATGGTGAACTGCAGTTTCTCGAAGCCTTTCAAGGCAACCTGGCGTACCCTTGATGTATTTCTTTTCAGAGCAAGCTAGGCAGTCCCCACCCTTCATGCAAGGAGGTTCGGAGAGGGAGTGCGTGCAGCCACCAAACTCTCCAATTTGCGTCGCTTGGGCCACCTCGTGTTCTCCGAGAGGGCGACCGAGCAATTCATGGCGATAGATTGGCAAACCAATAACCAAACGTTCATGGAGCGCTAGTTTCTCCCCAGACCTCGCGATGAATGAGCGATATAGCGCTGCTTTTTGTTGCGGCGTATTAAAGTCATAGGCATCGTTCTGGGAAGTTTCCTTTCGACCAGCCAGCATTCTCAACCGGTGTTCGGACAGTCCCAGGTGGGCGAGGGCTCGGCCACGCGTTCCGTGCCAACGACGGAAGTCGTGGGTGGTAAGGTTAATGGCCGAGCCGTCCTCCATCACTAGCCCCAACCGCTCAAACAGGCTGGGATTGGTCTTACGTTTCTTTACCCACCTTCCGGCCAGCTGGCTGCCCAATTGAGTGGTCGTGGGCAAGCAGTAACTATTGGGATAAACCGTAAACTCATCCCGCTCATTAAATTGGTTCCACTGGTATAGAACAAGACAGTCCCACACCTTGACGCGCTCGCTGTTCGACGTGTGCGGCCAATGAAGCAACTTACTACTGAAGTTCTCAAAATCGGCCTGTGCAATATCAAGATAGGTCGGATTGCCTTTCTCGACGCAGGACCAATGCCACGCAAAATAGTGAGGTTTACGCAAGTGGGGCGAAATGAGTGTACCGGAGCGGTTCAGGCATGCACGCCGCCCCATGGCATGGGCGACTTCGACATCGCTGAGCACCCGGTTCTGTGGATAATCTGTCGGCGTGAGACAGAACTTATGGATCGGATAGACCGTGCCATTGGTCTCGTAGGCAAGTTTGGCAGCTTTACGAGCCGGCTCGGACAATTTCACCAAACGCCAGAACGCCCGCACCACCAAATTCATTAACTTTGTTTCCTGAGCTTCATCGCGATTAGAGCCCGGCAATCGAGGCACCCACTTTATGTTGCTCCCAAACCCCTTTTCGGAGAACCAACGAAGGCCCACGCGGCGGCGGTTAAGACCGTATTTATCTGTGTAAGACTCGTCAATCAGAGAGTTCACACTCAAATCGATCAGCTCTCCGCCTCGGCTGGATGCAAAGGCCAGGAGCAGAGCAAGACTGCTCCAGTATTGGTCTTTCTCTGTTTCGGCCTTTTCAAAGGCAACCAAAACTGCCGCCATTTTCTGATCGTCCGGTGTCCGGGCTTTGCGCCATTCAACTGCTTCGGGATCCATGGAAAAGGCGTTTTGTCTGGGCGGTGGCCATGGCACTTGCCACTGCGGCAGCGTAGGAATTATCTGGCGCTTCCTCAGCTCAGCGTAAAGGCGCATTATCTTTATCCCAATTCGATAACGAGGACCCGGTTTCTTGTACCATGCAGCAACCTTTACTCTTACAGATTCCTGCACGGCACCGTCGAGCTTGAGAATGTCCGACTCACCTTGAATCTCCCTTAATGCTGCGTAGACAAAGCGCAGCGCCATCATGTCATCCTGTATCGACCCTCTCTCTTGCCGATTCTGCTGGTGACGTACATAGGCTTTGGCAAACTCCAGAAACGGACTTTGGAATGGCACAGCGGTTTCTTTCCCATTCCGTCTCAACTCACAAAACCACATGGCCATTGAGACTCTCAATGTCGTCGTGACCCAATGACTGGCATACCAGCCATCTTCTCCGCCATAAATCCCGAGCTTTCTGGCACTATCTATGTATGCCTCCAAGGCAATACGTGAACCTGCGTTCAGACCTCCCATGATTTGCCCACCCAGTTTTTTTGCTCCCGACAGAGACGCATAGTCTCTTTAATCACTGCAATCGGCAGATCGAGCGAGTCTACTTCCGGACCACGCAAACCCTGAGCGATTCGCCGTTGACGCTCAGACTCCGCTTCAGCCAGAGCCTTTTCATGAGGTGCATCGATAAAGGGCCGAAATTTGGGGCAGGAATAGCAGTTAAAAATCCCACCACCACACAGTTGGGCGCAGTTGCCAACCGGTTCATCCTTGGTGACATGAATTTTCGCCTGCCCCGGAATCGGCGCGTCTAAGAGCCTGTCTGCCATGATATTTAAGACAGGGTCCCAGGCCCTGACCATGATGGCATCACACGCCTCTTGGTCCTCATATGTATGTGCAGTGTATACCTTTGCTGACTTAGTGTTGGCATGACCTAAAACGGTCGCGATCAGTTCATCACCGGCCCCAGCTTCGGCGAGCCGAGTAGCCGCAGTGCGTCGGAAGCGGTAGAGAGAGATTGGCATCAGATCGCCTCCCAACCGACTCGTCGTAACAGGACATCTCTTAAGCCAATGTCCAATATGGTCGGTAACCTTGATGTCAAAGGTCTGGGGCGTTTTGCCAATCCGGTGCTCAAACGCTTCGACGTTTCCAGCACCAAGTAGACGCTGGCCCACAAACAGCGGTAAGTGCTTGGATATACGCGGAGAAAGCGCCTGACCCCAAGCTTCAGACACTAGGGCTTGGTTCTCCGCAATCACCCTTTTTAACAGGCCATAGAGATCGGCGGGCAGCTCTAGCGTACGAAATGACAACCGATAATCACGCATGCCTTTGGCGATCGGCATTCGAAGTTGATATGACCGATCGGCATCTGCTTCAATCACATCACCCGCCCGCAACGCCGCAAGTTCTACTGGCCGCACGCCGAACTCTACGAGCACCAACAAGATGGCGTACACGTGCATTGGCAACGCGCCATCGGCGTAGGATTCATGGAGCCAAAGAATGAAGGCTCCATCTTCTGGATGAGTGAATGGCCCCCGGACCGGACAAAGCTCGCGAACGGCTCGACCGCTTTGAGAGCCTCTCGCGATGAAGATGCGGCTGACGTGATTCATCAATCCCTCCTCCAAGCCCGGATATTCGCCATCGCTCCAAGCATTCAGTCCAGCCCGGCAAGACGTTAAATAGTTTACTTTTACGTCCTGAGACAACTTACTTCTGGAAAGACTGGCACGCCAGGCTTCAAAACTATCAATAGTGATCAAAGTTGTGCAGCGTTGGAGTAAAGCGACCATTTGATTAAACACACTCCTCGCATACCCCTCACTTACCTCTTCAACCAACTCAGCCATGATCTTGCGAAATGAAATCAACAATTCAGGTGAAACCTGTTCGTTGATTCCTCGCTCTTTCAATACAGTCCAGGGCAGCTTCTTTTCCCTACCGATCCGCCACTCGTCACTCTCGAAAACATAGGCTTCACCTGAGCGCGCCGTCCTCAGCGTTTGTTTGAGTCTAGTAACATTGCAACTTTCCGGATCAGGCGTCTTTGCTACGGTCCGTTTTGTTGGAACAGTCTTTTTGGGCATTGATGTGGCGCCTCCGGTTGATTTCTCGCAGCATTTTCCTGGCACGCTTCTGGTTGTGGATGTGAGTGTAGGCTTCCTGGGAATGTGGATTCGCGTGACCTAACGCATACTGAACAATAGGGTGTTGAGCTTCGTCGCTTATGCCATCGGCTTCCAGATCTGCCTTGAGCCCCAAAGTGAAACCGTGGCGCAACTGGTGTCGCGTTAAACCTGCGAAAGTATCGGGGCGGGTACCGATCACCAACCCCATCTCCTGCATGATCGCTTTGGAGGAAATGGGTTTGCCACGGCCATTGCTGGCATGCGAGACAAAAATCAACGGATGGTGTTGCGCTTCGGGTATTTGGCTACGCACATCAATCACGTATTGATGAATTAATTTAGCCAGTTCGTTTGCGATTGGCAGGATTCTAGGCTCCGTTTTCGCTACAGCCTGCCTGATGCGAGGGTCGTTAGGATCATGGTGCCGACGTACTACATGGACGTTACTCTCGCCACCATATTCAATGTCTTCTAGCCAGAGACCCAAGACCTCACCAGAGCGCAAACCCGCTTCAAACTGGAGTTTCATCATGATGTAGTGCCGCAGTTGCCGAGCTGGGTTTTTGAAAGGATTATCGGTTGAGCCGGGCTTCGCAATACTAAAGTAAGTCTCCAGAACAGACTGAGGTGGCGTGCGGTATGCACCACTATTGCGCTTATTGTTTCGACCGCGAGGCGTCAAATTTCCAAAATTCTCCACCATGCGGTCAATTTGAGGCTTAAGAGCAACAAAATCCGTTCGCACTCTCATGACCGTTTCAGCAAGAAACTTCAGGTACTTCTGGATATACGCAATTCGGATGCCACAGTGATTGGAACTGACTGCCAGTATTGTAGGGGGTTGGCGTCTATTAAAACTCGCCACATTCAAGAGGTCGCCGGCACTTACTCTCTGCACCTGCGCAACCCAATTGTCGAAGGCCTGGCTATCTAACTTGCAGTGGTCTCGAAGTGAATAGAGGTCCTGCTGCTCCAGCAAACGTCCTTCATAGAACTCATCTACTAAATTTCGTTTATGGAAAGCTTCCCAGCGCCGCAAGTGCCTCAGTGCCGATAACACCTTCTCCAGAGTGCTTGCCTGGCTTTTAGGCCTCATCTCAACCGAGATAAAAAGCGATGCGTAAAAATCTGGCATACCATCGCTGTCAACCAGCATCGGATATCGCTCACCTGCCTCTAAGATCGCATACTCCATCTGCAGATCGACCATTATCTCTGGACCCTTTATACACTTTTTTATTATCTTACCATTCTAAGTTTAGCACATAAATTAAGGGGCACCAAAAAATGCCCCTTAAATTATTAGAAAGGCCTGCCACCTGGGCCTTTCGGCATATTCATACCCCCCATTAGGGCACTAAGATTTTTCATCTTCCCAGAACCGAATTTCTTCATCATCTTCTGCATCTGCTTGTGCTGCTTGAGCAGACGATTCACATCCTGGATCTGGGTACCGGACCCGGAGGCAATACGGCGCTTGCGGGAATTGTTGATGGTATCCGGGAAGCGGCGCTCCTTCGGAGTCATGGAGCAGATGATCGCTTCCATTTGCCCCATGGACTTGTCGTTGACCTGCTGCTGGGCCATCTGGGCCATTTGCCCCATGCCCGGCAGCTTGTCGAGCAGGCCGCCAACACCACCCATATTCTTCATCTGCTGAAGCTGATCCCGGAAATCCTCCAGATCAAACCCCTTGCCCTTCTTGATCTTCTTGGTGAGCTTCTGGGCCTTTTTCTGGTCAATCTTGCGTTCCGCTTCCTCTATAAGAGAAAGCACATCCCCCATTCCGAGAATCCGGGAGGCCACCCGGTCCGGATGGAAGGGCTCCAGGGCATCGGTCTTCTCGCCCACGCCCAGGAACTTGATCGGTTTACCGGTAATGTGCCGGACCGACAGCGCCGCACCACCGCGGGCATCACCATCTGTCTTGGTCAGTACCACGCCGGTCAGCGGCAGGGCATCATTGAATGCCCGAGCGGTATTGGCGGCATCCTGGCCCGTCATGGCATCAACGGTAAACAGGGTTTCCACCGGGTTGACCGCTTTATGCAGGCGACCGATCTCGCCCATCATCTGCTCGTCCACGTGCAGGCGACCGGCAGTATCCAGGATCACCACATCCAAGTGCTTGCGCCGGGCCGCATCGATGGCACCCTGGGCAATGTCCACCGGATCCTGGTCTGTGGTGCTCGGGAAAAACTCCACACCCACTTCGCCGGCCAGGGTTTCCAGCTGGCGAATCGCAGCCGGGCGGTAAATGTCCGCACTGACCACCATGACGCTTTTCTTGTGGCGCTCCTTCAGCAGCCGGGCCAGCTTGGCCACAGTGGTGGTTTTACCCGCACCCTGCAGACCCGCCATCATGATCACCGCCGGCGGTTGCGTAGCCAGGTTGAGGGACTCGTTGCCCTCGCCCATGACACGCTCCAGCTCCTGCTGGACCACCTTCACGAACACCTGCCCCGGAGTCAGACTGCGCTGCACTTCCTGGCCGACGGCGCGCTGGCGCACACCTTCGATAAAGTCTTTTACTACCGGCAGGGCGACATCCGCCTCAAGCAGCGCCATGCGCACCTCGCGCAGGGTCTCCTTGATATTGTCATCCGTCAGCCGCGCCTGACCGGAAATCTTGCGTAAACTCCCGGAGAGTCGGTCTTGCAGGTTCTCAAACATGTCTTTCTTCCGTTCCCGGATAAAATTGAGTGCGTGAAACAGGGGAACCGGTTGATTCCGGTTGCACAATCGCGACATTATAACCAGACTATCGCCCTGAAACGACCAGCCCGGTCAAATCGGCATCATCTGCGCCGTTTTTCTGCCCGATACAGGTAATTGAAGGAACCCATGGGAACGCTGATTCTCGCCGTTATCGCCCTGCTCCTCTACAGCATCGGCACAGCGCTGCAGGCGCTGAGCTTCCGGGGCCGTATCGAAGCCACCCTCACGAGCACTACCGCCATCGGCATGCTTGCCCTCGCTGCGCACGGGCTGCTGATCTTCCAGACCGGACAGGTCAGCGGCGGCTTCGACTTCGGCTTCTTCCAGAGCTCCCTGATCATCTCCTGGCTGATTGTGTTTTTACTGCTCGGACTGAATCTCCGCAATCCGGTACAGATACTGTTTCTATTTATATACCCGCTGGCCGGGCTGACCGTTGCCGCTTCCCTGATCACCCAGACCCCCGGCCGCGTGGTTTCGGATGAGAGCTACGGAACCCTCTCGCATATCGCGCTGTCCGTCACTGCCTACAGCCTGTTCACCCTCGCTGCCGTGCAGGCCGCCCTGTTTCACCTGCAGAACCGGCAACTCAAGCACAACTACAACAGCATGCTGATCCGCAATCTGCCACCACTGCAGACCATGGAATCCCTGCTGTTCGAACTGGTCTGGGCCGGCGTGGTCCTGCTGACACTCGCCATCATCACCGGTGCGGTGTTTGTGGAGGACCTGTTTGCCCAGCACCTGGCACACAAGACCGTATTCTCCCTGCTCTCCCTGGCCGTGTTCGTTGCCCTGCTGATCGGCCGTCATACCCGGGGCTGGCGAGGTGCCACCGCCAGCCGCTGGACGCTTGCAGGCTGCCTGCTGCTGATGCTGGCCTTCTACGGCAGCAAGTTTGTCCTGGAACTGGTGTTCAGCTCCGGCTCCGCAGCCTGAACGCCGGCCGCTTGACAGGCTGCGGCCCGCTCACTATGTTCCGATTTGACCGCAATAAAAGGATCCTTTCTTGAACGAGACATCGCTTACCGCGCTGTTCATTCTTCTGGTCGGCCTCATCATGCTTTCCGGTTTCTTCTCCAGCTCCGAGACCGGCATGATGTCCCTCAACCGCTACCGCCTGAAACACATGGCGAAGACGGGCCACAAGGGCGCGCGCAGGGCGCACAATCTTCTCAAGCGCACCGACCAGCTGATCGGCGTCATCCTGATCGGCAACAACTTCGTCAACATCTTCGCATCCTCCATTGCCACAGTGATTGCCATCCGGCTGTGGGGCGATGCCGGTATCGCCATTGCCACGCTGCTGCTGACCCTGGTGATCCTGATTTTTGCCGAGGTGACCCCGAAAACCCTGGCCGCGCTGTTCCCGGAAAAAATCGCCTTCCCGGCCAGCTACATACTGGGGCCGCTGCTGAAAATCCTGTATCCGGCAGTCTGGGCGGTTAACCTGTTCACCACCCTGATCCTGCGCATCATCCGGGTATCCCCCAAGGATGCCGCCACTGACCACCTGAGCCGGGAAGAACTGAGAACCCTGGTTAACGAGGCGGGCGCACTGATTCCCTCCAAGCACAAGGACATGCTGGTCAGCATCCTCGACCTGGAGAAGGTCACCGTGAATGACATCATGGTGCCCCGCAACGAGGTGGTGGGCATCGACCTGGACGACGATATCGACACCATTCTGCGCCAACTGCGCAGCAGTCAGCACACGCGCCTGCCGGTCTTCAAGGGCGACATCAACAATATCCGGGGCGTATTGCACCTGCGCAACAGCTCCAAGCTGCTGCAAGAGGATGAGGTCAACAAGGCCATGCTGATGCAGCTGGCCCGGGAGCCCTACTTCGTTCCGGAAAGCACACCCCTGAACACGCAGCTCATCAACTTCCAGAAAGCCAAACGCCGCTTCGGCATTGTGGTGGACGAGTACGGGGATGTGCTGGGCATCGCTACCCTGGAGGACATTCTGGAAGAGATTGTCGGCGAATTCACCACCGATTATGCGTCCACCAGCCCGGACATTATTCCCCAGGATGACGGCACCTATATCATTGATGGCTCCACCGCAGTCCGCACCATCAACAAGACACTGCACTGGAAGTTACCAACGGACGGCCCGAAAACGCTTAACGGACTGATCACCGAGACCCTGGAAAACATTCCGGAAACCAACGTCTGCCTCAAAGTGGACCAGCTTCGGGTAGAAGTGCTGCAAATCAAGGATAACGTCGTCAAAGCCGCCATAGTGCACCCGCCCAGGCGAAAAGAGCGCAAGCACAGAGGCGAAGGAAACTCGGGCGCATAGCACTACAAGTTATAGAATCCGCATTTCTGGGAAGATCAAAGTTTATACAATTGCTTGACCGCCCCGGACCCGGGGCCGAGACTGGAACGGTACTACCAATAACAACAACAGGAGTCCGTCCATGAGCCTTTCCCATACGGTAGGTCTGTTCACCCACCCTGATCAGGAGTGGCAGTCCATCCGCGAAGAATCCGAATCCACCGGCAAGCTTTACCTCAGCCATGTCCTTCTGCTCGCCCTGATTCCGGCGGCAGCCGCTTGGTACGGCAGCACCCAGATCGGCTGGCAGATCGGCGGTGACGGCCAGGTCACACGGCTGACCAGCGCCAGCGCCCTGCAGCTTACCTCACTGTTTTATATGGCCATGCTGGCCGGCATCTACATCATCGGCAAGTTCATTGATTTCTTCGCCGCCACTTACCAGCCCGGGGAAAGCACACCCAGAGGCATTACCCTGGCCGCCTACACGGCGACACCGGTATTCCTGCTGGGGGTCATCGCAGCCTACCCCAATATCTGGGTCAACATGGCGGCGGGACTGGCAGCCATTGCCTGGTCGGTCTACCTGCTTTACGAGGGACTGCCGATTCTCATGAAGATCCCCAAAGAGCGGGGCTTCATGTTCGCCACATCCGTACTGACTGTGGGACTGGTCATGTTTGTTGCCTTGCTGGCCGCCACCGTGGTGATCTGGAGCGTTGGAGTCGGCCCCGTCTATACAAGCTGAGAACACACCACCGGAAGCGCATGAAACCGGATCACAAGGGCAGCCTGGGCGCCGCCCTTGTGATTTTTTGTAAAAGAACAACAGTATTAGTGCCAGTACCTGTTACTGTGTGTAAAATTGAGATAAGTTACCACAACAACTAGAACCAGAAATTGTAAGCTCGGTCATGTATCCGGTTGAGGCGTAAACAGGAGTCGGCCCCATGAACAAGCAATCCGGCATACATTATCTCCGACAGCATCAGGGCGGCACCGGCAAGGAAACCGGCAGCACCCCTGCGGTCCCCAAGGAAGCGGCCCGAATCCGGGACACCGTGGTGGCCGGGCTTGGAGATCTTCTTCAAGGCGCGTTCGACGCAGTTGATGACTCGTTGTTCGAGCTCGCCAACAATGCCCGTAGTAACAATGAACAGAACCGTTACTTCGAGGCGATGCGGGAAATCCGCATCAAGCGCAAAGGTGTCGAACGGCATTTCCAGAGCGCCGTCGGCCAGCTGTTCGTTAATCCCCCGCACAGCAACCAGAAGCCGGATTCTGAATCTTTTGCGGCACAGAGCTCCGCCGATTCCCTGTCACTGGTACAGAACGATGACCTGGAAGAACAGGTCGCCCTCAACGCCATGATTACCAAGGCCAAGGCCCACTTCCAGGGGCCGCTGCTGCAACTGCAGGCGCGGTTCAGCCAGGTTTATCCGGGGGCCAGCGAAGATTCACCGGTTAACCCGATGGCTCCTGAACACCTGTGCAGCGCCTTTGTAGAAGCCATTCAGGCCCTGGAAATCCAGATACGCGAACGTCTGATTCTGCTCAAGCAGTTTGACCGTTACGTGGTCTCCAACCTTGGCATGCTGCTGGACGAAGCCAACCGGATTCTGGTGCAGGCTGGCGTTATCCCCAATTTCCGTTATCACGGCAAATCACGCACCGAGCACAACAAGCCGACCGGCAAACAGGATCAGGCGGGCGCAGGCCATCAGGAAACCGGCCAACAGACCGGAAGCGAAAACGCCGTTGCCGGCGATGACGCACTGTTCGAGCAGATTCGCCAGATGCTGGCACTGCAACGCTCCAACGCCGGCATACCAGCTCGCTCCTCCAATCAGAACCTGCATCTTGTGGGCGGTGCCGAGCTGGCGAGCCTGCTCAGCCAGCTGCCCCAGACACCACCGGATTACGAAACCAGCCACGGCAATCTGAGCGAAGGCAGCCCGGAGGTTGTCGATCTGCGTGCAGTGGTTGAGCAGTTGCTGAAGCAGCACCCGCCGGAAGATGGCAAGAAGCCGGCCCTGAACGAAATGGACGAGGACCTGATCAACCTCGTGTCCATGCTGTTCGAATTCATTCTGGACGACTACAACCTGTCGGCCCCGGTTCAGGTACTGATCAGCCGTTTGCAGATTCCCATCCTCAAGGTGGTCATCCGCGACCGCAGCTTCTTCAGTAACGCCACCCACCCGGCCCGGCGGCTGCTCAACTCCCTGGCCAAAGCGGGTATCGGCTGGAGCGATGCGGACGAGAAAACCCGGGACCGGCTCTACGAGCAGATTCATGCAACGGTTGCCCGCATTCTGAACGAATTCGACAACGATATTTCCCTGTTCGAAACCCTGTGCGAAGAGTTTGAGCAGTTCCTTGCCCGGGAGAACCGCAAGTCCTCACTGGTGGAACAGCGCACCCGGGAATCCGAGCGGGGCCGCATCAAGTCCCAACTGGCCCAGGAAACCGTCGACCGCGTCCTTCAGGAGAAGCTGGCCAGGCACAAGCTGCCGGAATCGGTACGCAACATCCTGGTTAACGGCTGGAGCCGGGTGATGTTCCTCTCCTACCTGCGTAACGACGTGGAACAGCGCTGGAACCAGAATGTGCGGGTGGTGGACGACCTGATCTGGTGCCTGCACCCCCATTTCGACGACGAAGAGCGGGATCAGTGGGTGAAGGTGGTTCCCAGCCTGCTGAAGACCCTGCGGGCCGGCCTGGAAGAGGTTTCCTACAACTCCTCCCGGCTGGACGAAATGATGTCCGATCTCAAGCACGAACTGACCCTGGCATTCCGCGCCAAGGCCCAGGCGGAAGCCCGCGAGGACCCCGAGCCGGTGGCCACGAGCGAGGAAATCACTGCGGGCACCTACAAGACAGCCGTGGAGCGCCAGCAAGAGCTGGAGGATGCGGCCATCGCGGAGTATGTCTCGCAGATCGACACCATCGAGATTGGCCATTGGGTCGAGTTCAATCTGGTGAACGGCACCCGGTTCCGCTGCAAACTTTCCGCGGTCATCGAAGAAGCGGATTGTTTTGTGTTCGTGAACCGGATGGGCCTGAAGGTCATCGAGAAAACCCGCATCGAACTGGCTCACGAGATGCGTCGGGGCCGCCTGACAGTGCTGGAACAGGGTGCACTGATCGACCGCGCCATGGATGCGGTGGTTGGCAGTTTGCGGCGCAAGGCCGGATAAGAGAGAATCCTGCCTGCCTGGCCACCCGGTTCAGGCAGGATTCAACCCACCGAGCGGAGCAACCGAGCACCCATGCCCGAAACCGGCATCTCTTCCCGCCTTCCGGCCCGATACCGGCTGGCACTGGCTCTGTCCCTGGCGCTCTTCATCCACACCCTGTTAGCCTCGCTCTTCCCGCTTCTGCTGAAGGATGCCCCCGAGGACACGCCAACGCTGCGGTTCGAGCTGGTTCCGCGCGGCAGCCAGCCCTCCATCCAGCGCCAGGAGAGCATGGCCGAACCCGGCCAGTCAGCCGCCGGCAAAGCCGTCAGTCCGTTTGAGGTGGAACCACTCACCGCCGACGAGCAGCAGCGCAAGGAATCCGGACAGCAGGAGACCGTCGCCCGCGAGGAACAGGACGCACCGGCTACCGGGCAACCGTCTGCATCCGCCAGTGCCGCCCGCAACACACCGAACACCGAAGAAACCGCCACACCCGGCGCAACCAGCACGCCCACCGAGAGCTCACGGCAGGGTGAAACCAGCCCCGCCCGGGAGGCAACAACACCCGATGCACCTATCTCCAGTGTGGACCTGCCGGAGAAGGAAACCGATCCTTACCTGCTGGCACTGATTGCCCGCCTGGCACAACAGCTCAACGAGTTCCCCCTGCCGGAGCTAAGACAGCTGGAGCAACCGGTGTACGTCACTGTGGAATTACAACTGATGAGTACCGGCACCCTGGTCAGGGCCGATCTGACCCGGCGGTCCGGAGTGGACTCGCTGGATCGTGCCGCCTACCGGGCGGCACTCGGGGCCAGCCCCTATCCGGAGCCGCCCCATAGCAATGGCAGGCAGCGCTACCGGGTCAACCTGGTGTTTTCCCCGGAGCGCCTCTGAAGAAGGGCAGCAAAGCCGGCAATCAGGCTTCCGCCTGTTTGGCAGCCTCTTTCACCGCTTTCTCGAGCTCGCCGTTTTCGGACATTTCCATGATGATGTCGCAGCCGCCGACCAGCTCGCCGTTGATGTAGAGCTGTGGATAGGTGGGCCAGCTTGAGTAAACCTTCAGGGCTTCCCTCAGCTCCTGGTTGTCCAGGATGTTCACAAACGCAAACCGCTCACCGCAGGACATCAGTGCCTGAACTGTACGGGCCGAAAAGCCACACTGGGGAGCCTGGGGTGTGCCCTTCATGTACAGCAGGATGGGGTTTTCTTCGAGCTGGCTCTTGATCGTTTCATTAATGTCCATCAACAGATACCTCAAATCAGTAAATAGCCGTTACCTGACGGTTCTAGTCGGGTATTGTACACGGGAGCCGTCGAGCGCACCAAACAGCAATCCGCATCATTGTCATCCATGGCCCGAGTCGCTAGACTTTAGCCCCTGTCCCCGCAGGCAGAACCCACCTTTTCCTCGTTTAATGGCCCATAAAATGGCAGCAAGACATTTTCTGACCCTCAATGACCTGTCCGGCGATGAGCTGGAGAACCTGCTGGATCACGCGTCCCGTCTGCGACAGTCCTGGCAGCGCGGCGAAACCCGGGACACGCTGAAGAACCGGGTGCTGGCGATGATTTTCGAGAAGTCCTCCACCCGCACCCGAGTATCCTTCGAGGCAGGTATGGCACAACTGGGCGGTTCTGCCCTGTTTCTTTCCCCGCGGGATACCCAGCTGGGTCGCGGCGAGCCCATTGAGGATTCCGCCATCGTCATCTCCAGCATGGTGGACGCGGTGATGATTCGCACCTTTGCCCACGAGACGGTGGAAACCTTTGCCGCCGCCTCATCGAAACCCGTCATTAACGCCCTGACTGATGATTTCCATCCATGCCAGCTACTGGCGGACATGCAGACCTGGCGTGAACACCGGGGCAGTATCCGGGGTGCAACGGTGGCCTGGATCGGCGACGGCAACAACATGTGCAACTCCTACATCAATGCAGCCAGCCAGTTCGGTTTCGACCTGCGGATTGCCTGCCCGGAGGGCTACGAGCCACCACCCGAACTGATGGAACGGCACGGAGATCGGGTCGAGATTGTTCGCGATCCGATGGAAGCGGCAAGAAATGCCAACCTGCTGGTCACCGATGTCTGGGCCTCCATGGGCCAGGAAGACGAGCAGAAAGCGCGCATGAAGGCGTTCCGCGATTACCAGATCAACCCGGAGCTGATGCAGGTAGCGGACCCCGATGCCCTGTTTATGCACTGCCTGCCCGCCCACCGGGGCGAAGAGATTTCCGAGGACATGCTCGAGCACCCTGCCTCCGTCGTCTGGCAGGAGGCCGAAAACCGGCTGCACGCACAAAAGGCGCTGCTGGAGTTTCTCATCACCGGGCAACTGGACTGAAACCTATGTCACCACTTGCCGGCCAGAACCGGGAATGGCTGCTGGAAGTCACCAACCTGTCCTGTGGCTATGGCGGGCCAGCCGTAGTCAGGGATGTGAATTTTGCCCTCGGCCACGGCGACATCGGGTGCCTGCTGGGCCCCAGCGGCTGCGGCAAGAGCACCATCCTCAGGGCGCTGGCCGGCTTTATCGGGGTCAGCGTGGGAGAAATCCTGCTGGAAGGCAGCCCTATCAGCCTGCCGGGCAAGACCCTGCAACCGGAAAAGCGCAGGATCGGCATGGTATTTCAGGATTACGCCCTGTTTCCCCACCTGACAGTCGCGGACAACGTCGGTTTCGGGCTCCGCAAGCAAAGCCGTCAGGACCGCCGCGAGAAAGTCATGGAACTGCTCGATCTGGTACATCTGGCGGACCTGGCGGACCAGTACCCGCACCAGCTTTCCGGGGGACAGCAACAGCGTGTCGCCCTGGCCCGGGCACTGGCTCCGGAGCCCACCCTGATCCTGCTGGATGAACCCTTTTCCAACCTCGACAGCGACCTGCGCCGCCGGCTCAGCCTGGATGTGCGGGATATCCTGAAAACCCTTGGCATCAGCGCCATCCTGGTCACCCACGACCAGCAGGAAGCTTTTGCCATGTGCGACCAGGTAGCCGTGCTGCGGGACGGCGCAGTGCAGCAATGGGATGTGCCCTACAACCTGTACCACGAGCCCGCCAACCGTTTTGTGGCGGGGTTTGTTGGCCAGGGCGGCTTTATTCCCGGCAAGGCACTGGGGCCGGACAGCATTGATTCGGAACTGGGGGTCATCCAGGGCAACCGCGCATACCCCTGGCAGCCGGGCACCCTGCTGGACGTACTGATCCGTCCGGACGACATTGTCTATGACGAGGACTCGCCACTGCGGCCGAAGGTAGTGGAGAAAACCTTTGCCGGCACCTCAACCCTGTACCGTTTCCGGGTTTCCGACGATACCGAGTTCGAGGCATTGTTCCGGAGCCATCTGGATTTCTATATCGGGGAAGCGGTACCGGTCAGGGTGGAAGCAGACCATCTGATCGCTTTCGAGCGTACCTGATTCCGAAAACGGCAGACAAAAAAAGGCCGGTATAAAAATACCGGCCTGCAAATGACGAATGAAACAAGGAAAGTTCGTAAGAACTACAACCTCAAAAGTCATCCCTTACGCTTCCCAGTATCCATGGCCCAGAACCGGGACACAGTAGTATTCCTGTTTACCTTTGTTACATCCAGTTAATGTGTGAGAAGCGGTTCACACTATGGCATCAAGAGGCTTCTTGCGGGGCCAGACCAGGCTGAATTTCGCGCCGCCCAGCGACTCGCTGCGGCCAACAAAGGCCTGACCACCGTGCCAGTAAAGTATCCGCCGCACGATGGAGAGGCCCAGGCCATAGCCACCGGAGGTGCGGGTCCGGCTGTCATCCAGCCGGGCAAACGCGGTAAACACCTTCTCCCAGTCTTCCTCCGGAATCCCCGGGCCATCGTCTTCCACATCCACCCGGCAGTTATCCTCGTCAATGTGGCAAACCACCTTCACGCGGCTGCCGGCATAACGGCCACCGTTGCCCACCAGGTTCTGGATGGCCCGGTGAATATAGCGGGGCTCGATGTCGGAAAGATTCCAGTATTCGGTTTCCTCATCGATAAAGGCTTCGAAGGTCAGATCCTGGCGAATACGCTGCTGCTCTTCCACCACCTGACGGACGATATCAGTGACCGATGTTTCCCGCAGCGAAAAGACAGGACCACCCTGCTCCAGACGCGCATAGGTGAGGATCTCGTCAATCAGTTCGTCCAGTTCCTGGATATCACCATCAATACCATCAAGCTGTCTCTGCAGCATGTCCTGGTCTTCACAGCCTTCGAGCATCTGCACGCCGAAGCGGATCCGCGCCACCGGCGTACGCAACTCATGGGAGACAGCGTGGATCATTTCCCGCTGCACCCCGACCAGTCGCTGTATGTGTTCCGCCATGCTGTTGAAGGAACCCGCCAGCCTGGAAACCAGGGTACTGTCTCCGGCTTCCACCCGGGCACCCAGTTCGCCGCGGGCAATGCGCACCGCCACCGACTCCACCGAACGCAGACTCTGATCCACGTCCCGCATCGCCAGGAACAGGGCCAACGCCAGTACACTGCCGGACACCAGCACCATCAGCAGAATAACGGGCAAACTCCAGACACTGAACGGCGGGGGCATCTGAAGATTAACAAGGCTACCGTCGGACAAGCGCAACAGCACATTGGCCTGACCACTGGCCGTGCGATAAAAGGCAATGCGATGGTCGGCAATCTGCTCCAGCACATCCCCCGGCGGAAGCTGGGACTGATCCTCTACCGGCTCGGCCCACAGCTTCAGTTGTGCAGACAGTTGCTCCATGGCCTCGGGCCGGGACTCGGGCATCACCTCGTTCAGGTGCCACCAGACAATCAGTGCAACAGCCTCGGAAACGTCCCGGTAGACATCCTTGACGCTCAGCCCCAGCACCTGACCGCTCTGGTCGAGTACCAGCAACTGCCGGCCATCACTGCGGGGCATGGCGACGACCTGCCCGTACTCCAGCCTTTCACGGACAAGCTGGGGCAGCCCGGATTGTTCAGGAGCAAAGCGTCGGAAGTCGTAGAGGGAATCCAGCCAGTGGTAGTGACTGCCCGGCTGCGGAATTTCCGCCAGCCAGCGCATCATCGGCTCCGGATACCGCTCCTGCCAGGCCTGGTGGCGCACAGAATTCAGCCCCCAGAAAAGCGCCAGGCAGAGAATCAGCACCAGCAGTGTCAGTCCGGCCAGGCGGGCATAGAGCTTTAAGAAGAACTTGAGGGGCATGATATCAACCCTGGCCAACAACGCCGGCGGGGGTTCGCCGGCGCCAGAGAGTGGGGTGTCAGGCTTCCTTCACAAACAGGTAGCCTTTGCTGCGAACCGTCTTGATTCGCCGCGGATGGATCGGATCATCACCAATCTTGGGCCGGATTCTGGACACCCGGACATCAATCGAACGATCCTGGCCGTCGTATTCGATACCCCGCAGCGCGGTAAAGATTTCCTCACGGCTGAGCACCCGGCCGGCATTACTGGCCAGCAGCCAGAGCAGGTCGAATTCGGCACTGGTCAGATCAATGCTGTCATCATTGAGCCACGCCTCACGCATGGAACGATCCACCACAAGGTCATTGAACTCGAGGCGCACCGGCTCGTCGCCACTGCTTTCCTCCTTGCCGTTCTGACCGTTCTCACCCACCCGACGCAGCAGGGCGCGGATGCGGGCAAGCAGCACTCGTGGTTTGACCGGCTTGCCGATGTAGTCGTCGGCCCCCATTTCCAGACCCAGTACCTGATCCAGATCATCGGTGCGGGCGGTCAGCATGATCACCGGGCCCTGATAAAACGGCCGGATACGACGGCAGATAGAGAGACCATCTTCGCCGGGCAGCATCAGATCAAGCACCACCAGATCCGGATTTTCATCCCTGATCCGGTCAACAGCCCGACCGCCGTGGGTTTCCAGGCCGACCGTCAGCCCGTTGGATTCAAGGTACTCGCGGGTCAGTTCTGCCAGCCGCTCGTCATCCTCTACGATCAGAATTCGCCAACTCTCGTTTGTCTGTTCCACGCCGTCCATCTCTGCTTGTGTTTTCCGGTTGTTATTTTATCCAGACCCGACTGCTTGCCCGGCATCCGGGATATTCAGAAAGCCTGCAGACTCTGCACAGACAATACCGTTAACTGCCTGTAACAGCAATTATACATGCTATTCAGAAATATACATGGATAAGCCCCTTCGTTACACCCCGTGACATTCCTCACAATCACAGCATAGCAGAGTCCTGTGTAACCAACCCTTCACCGGTTGGTCACAGGTCTGCAACAGGGCGTTCATAGGCTGGTCGTGGTACAGACACAAAGAGACCGGAACCATGACCGCACAACCGCTTCAGAAACAACGCAGCCCGCGGCAGCTGACTTCCCGTATCGCCAGCACCCCGGAACAGATAGAACAGGCCCAGCGCCTGCGCTTCCAGGTATTCTCGGAAGAATACGGGGCCGATCTGGGAGCCCAAGCCAATGGCAAGGACGAGGATGCCTTCGACTGCTGGTGCGATCACATGCTGGTCATTGACGAGGCTACCGGCGAACTGGCCGCGACCACCCGGATACTGCACCAGCGTCAGGCGTTACAGGCCGGAAGCTTCTATTCAGAGGGGGAGTTTGATCTGACGAATCTGCGGCGGCTGCCCGGCACCTTGGCCGAGCTGGGGCGCACCTGCGTGCACCCGGACTACCGGAACGGCGCTACCCTGGCGCTGCTGTGGGCCGAACTGGCCCGTTATCTGGTCGAACAGCAAGTGGACTACCTGATCGGCTGCGCCAGCATCAGCATGGCGGACGGCGGGCATAAAGCCTGGCGCATCGCCCGGCAGTTACAACAGAAACACCTCTGTGAGGAACACTGCCGGGTAACCCCACTGCGCGCCCTGCCCCACCTGACCAATCAGCCGGAAGAAACCACCCCGCCGGTCACCGTGCCACCCCTGATCCGCACCTATATGCGCCTGGGGGCCAAGGTCTGTGGCGAGCCCTGCTGGGACCCGGATTTCCGCTGCGCGGATCTGCTGGTATTACTTGAGGTCAACGCACTCTCGGCCCGATACAGCCGGCATTTCCTGAACCGGAGCGAAGGATGAGCTGGCTCAGACTGCTGGCGCGCCTGGTCAGCTTTATCGCCAGCCTCTTGCTGACCGCCGCCATCGCGGGCCTTTTGATCCTTGCCGAAACGGTTTGCCGGCGAAAGATCTCAAGGCCGCCCTGGGCACGAGCCTGCTTCAATCTGGCAGCGCGCTGCGCCGGCTTTCGCATGAGCTATCGGGGAGACATTGCCCGGGGGCCGGTGTTGTTTGTCAGCAACCACATTTCCTGGTCGGATATTCCCGTGCTGGGCGGAATGGCCCCGCTGCGTTTTCTGTCCAAGCATGAGGTCAGAAACTGGCCGCTGATCGGCTGGCTGGCGGCCCAGGCCGGTACCCTGTTTATCCGGCGGGGCGGCGGTACAGCCGGCAAAGCCAGGGCAGAAATCGCCAACAGCCTGATGCGGGGGGAATCCGTGCTGGTCTTTCCCGAGGGCACTACCAGCGCCGGCATTGGCGTACTGCCCTTTCACGGCAGGTTATTACAGGCGGCCATCGATGCCGGTGTGCCGATCCAGCCGATCAGCATTGGCTACCTGCGGGATGGGCGACCGGATCCGGTCGCACCGTTCATCGGTGACGATGAATTCCAGAATCACCTGATACGCATGCTGAAACGCCCGGCCACCCGGGTGGAGGTACAATTCCATCCCGCGATAGCCCCCGAACCGGAGGAATCTCTGGCGAGCCTGGCGGAACGTTTACGAGAACAGGTGGCGCGGGGCCTGAAGGATATCCAGGCTCCCCGGACCCGCCCGGAAGAGGCCCTGGCGCAGGATCCGGGATTCAGCTGAGCGGGAAACTCAGCTCAGTGGATAGCCGCGCTTGACCTCATCCTCAGTGGCTTCCCGCTTGCCGACGATTTCCAGATCAAAATAGAGGGTGAATCCCGCCAGCGGATGGTTGGCATCCACCTTCACCAGGTTGCCGTCAATGGAGGCCACCTGCACCACCTGGGCTTCATCCCCGGTGTTGGTCTGGAATTTCATGCCGACCTGCAGATTTTCCACGCCCTCGAACAACGAGCGGGGAACCGTGCGCACCAGCTCTTCCCGGTGCTCGCCATAGGCCAGCTCCGGAGGGATGGTCACTTCCAGGCAATCACCCACGTTGCGGTCTTTCACCGCACGCTGGATACCTTCGATGATTTCCGGACTGCCCTCCAGAAAATGCAGCGGCTCGCTGCCTTCTGAGGTATCCACAAGCTCGCCCAGCTTGTTTTTCAGTACATAGTGAACAGTGAAGACAAAAGGATTGGACATCAGCTTTACGCTTTCCCGTCTGAATCAGGTGCATTTACCCGGCGCAGGCCGTGGATCACCAGCTTGCGATCCAGCCGCTCCCGCAGTCCCCGGGCAGGGTCCAGCCCCATTCGCTCGAGATAGGAACGGTAGGCCTGAGCCTCGTCACCGGAGCGCAGGGCGCGCCAGAGGGTGGCGAGTTTACCACGGCTGGTGGATGTTGCAGCCTTCAGCGTCTTCAGCGCTTTGCCCAGAACCAGTTCCTCGTCGGTGAAATCACAACCGAAGGGGAACGGAGGGAACGCCTGATCCAGTCCCGGCAACGTGGTCGCCTCCCGGACCGATTCGGGCGTATTCCCCCGCCACTCGTCGGGGAGGCGGAACGACGGATCCACCTTGCCCGCCTTCTGGGCCTGCTTGAGCAGCTCCTCCTGGAAGCGGGAATCGGCAATACGGATCAACCTCAGGTACACCTGTTCATCCGACTGCCCCCGCAGGTCGGCAATGCCATACTCGGTGATCACAATATCCCGCAGGTGACGGGGAATGGTGCAGTGGCCATAGCTGAACACGATATTGGACACCATCTCGCCACCGGACTGGCGGGTAGCCCGCAGACAAAGAATCGAGCGGGCCCCGGGCAACTCATGGGCCATCGCCACAAAGTTGTACTGACCACCCACACCGCTGACCACCCGGCCGTCATCCAGGCCGTCAGAAACCGCCGCGCCACCAAGGGTGTACATCATCGCCGAGTTGATAAAGCGGCCGTGGACCCGCTGTGCGGCCTTGAGGCGCTGCACGCCGTAGGCATGATCGTACAGATGATTGATGAAGTTGACGCTGGTCATGCAGATCTTGCGCTGCTCGTCGTCGGTCAGCTCCCGGAGTCGCTGATAGAAACTCTCCGGCCCCACATAGAAGCCGCCGTGCATGACCACACCGCCACTCAGGCGCTCGCCCAGTCCACGGGCCTCCAGGGCCTGCCGGGTTTCCCCGTTATCCAGATCCGGCTCAACGGAATAGTCCCCCAGCATAAGGCGACCGCCCCGCAGGTCGACATCGTCGCGCAATATGCCAAAGCGGTTCAGCCAGCGCAGATCCCTGGCCCGCAGCGGTGAGCTGACCAGCCCTTCTTCCCGCAACACATCCAGGGTCTGAAGGGAGATCTCGGGCCCGATACGGCCACGGTTGACCAGTTCCTGCAAAGGCGCATGGTCGAACACTTCCCGTTTCAGCACACCGGCATCCAGCAGATGCAGGAAGCCGTCCACCATCATCTCGCTGCAGCCGTACAGTCCCTGGTCGAATGGCTCGGTGCCACCCTCCCGTGCCGCCACCGGGAAACGTTCGGCTACCCGCAGATGATCGTACACCCGCCGCCAGCTGGCATTCTCCCGGTGACGAAGAATGGTGCTATGCACCAGCGCGGCACCCAGCGAGCCGATACCCACCTGCAGGGTACCGCCATCCCGCAGCAGGCTGCTGGCATAGAAACCAATCAGGTGATCTTCCGGACTGACATTCATCTGGGGAGCGGAGAACAGCGGGTAGTCTGTATCCGGCTGCTCCAGCAGGAAATCAAAGGTGTCTTCAGGCACCGCCGCATGATTGGACATGTACGGCAGGTAACGGTTGGTTTCCCCCACAATCACCACCGGCTCAGCCCTGTCCCGGGCCTGTTCCCGCACCAGCGGCACCAGATCCAGGGTCAGGTCGGGGTTGCAGCTCAGGCTGACCTTGCCCTGCTCGCTGTCCTTGCCCTCCGGTGCCGGGGCCACCATCTGGGCTACCACGTTCACCCCCAGGGAAAGCAGATCCCGCACCGCGTGGGTGTAGTTGGTACAGATGTAGTTCCGCTGCTGGCCGGTGTGGTGCAGATAGCTGCCGGCCTTGAAGAAAAACTCGGAAACACTGACGTTTTCCGGGAGCTTGTGCCTGGCCACATCCCGGGCATAGGCCAACTCCGGAATGCGCCCGTACAGCCGCTCGGCAAACGGGCCCATAAAGCGTTTTTCCAGCGACGACGAACCACCCGGGGCGAGCAGCGACAACGCTGTAACAATGTGCAGGCGAATGGACTTGTCCTGGCAGGCCCTCTCATAGAGAGCATTCACAAAACGATGCGGCTTGCCCAGTCCCAAGGGTAGTCCCAGGGTAATCTCGGGGCCGACACTGGCGATCACCTGATCGACCAGTTCCTTTGCATCAGACTGATTCCGCGATGGTGCGTCTGTCATTCGCCTCTCCTTGATCGGTTCCTTACCGTATCCGGAGATAGTTACATGTCAGATCACCGCAGACAATGCGCTGGGTCAGTTTGTGGAGGGCAAAAAGGAGGGAGTTTCAGAAATTCCACTTCAGGTTCAGGCAGGCACCTTCATCAAGCAGCGCCACACCGTGATCCGCGTAGGCCGGATCAGAACCATAACGCTTGCCGTCGGGACGGCCTTTCATGAAGCCCAGGGTAAGCAGGCGGGAACCGATGGCTGTCAGGGCCTCATCAGACTGGTCGCTGTCGTACTCACCGGTCATGTGCTGTTCCGGCAGTTCGTACACATCCTGGGCATGCACGGTTTCTTCCGGCTCGGAATACAGATCCGCAGCTTCCGCACGGACCACGAAGGCCAGCAGATTGAGTGCAAGAAGTACCAGAAACAGCCGAATAATCATTTTCTACAACTACGCTCTTGAAAGGATGAGGATTTTAGTGACAACCACGGCTAAAGTCTAATACATCAGGGCACAAATTATGTGAACCACGACACACAAAGTCCGGTTTTTCGTCGTACAAATGCAACAGAAGTGTCAATTTTCCGTTCTCATTGTTTCTGATTGTAACTACCCGCCTTTTAACCCGCCCTGTAAAGAGATCGTCACACTCCTGTCTCCTGACTGTCACGGCATCACGACATCCTGAATGCATGAATACTGAGCATCAGGAACCCAGCGTGAACCAGACATTCCGGACTGCGGAAAACGGTCGCCACATCGCCATGGTTTCCGAAACCTTTCCGCCAGAGATCAACGGCGTTGCCAACACCCTGCACCACCTGTGCAGCGGACTGGCGGCAAAGGGCTATCGCGTATCCCTCATCCGCCCCCGCCAGAAGAACGAGCCCGGGGAAAAACCGGGCGCAATCGCCAGGCAGAGCATAGTGCCCGGGCTGCCTTTGCCCGGATATGCAGATCTTCGCTTCGGACTGGCCAGCAGCAGCCGCTTGCAGCGCCTCTGGAAAGAAGACCGGCCCGCCTGCGTCTATGTGGCCACCCAGGGTCCCCTGGGAATCGCCGCCAGCACCGCTGCCCGCCGCATGGGCATACCGGTGGTATCCGGCTTCCACACCAATTTCCACCGCTACTGCCACTATTACGGGGTGGGATTCCTGGAACAATTGCTGTGCCGCTACGGCCGCTGGTTCCATAACCGCACGAGAGTCACTCTGGTACCGACGGCTGCCATCGCAGCCAGCGTGCGGACCATGGGCATCCATCCGGTGCAGGTATGGGGCCGCGGTGTCGACTGCCGCCAGTTTGCCCCCCACAAACGCAGTGATGCCCTGCGTGCAGACTGGGGGCTGACACCCACCAGTCGCGCCGTGATCTATGTGGGCCGACTGGCGGCGGAAAAGAATCTGGACCTCGCCATCAACTGCTTCGAACGGATCCGCGCCCTGCATCCGGGCAGCCGCTTCATTCTGGTGGGCAGCGGCCCCATGGAGAAACGCATCCGCGATAAACATCCGGACTATATTTTGTGCGGCAACCAGCAAGGCGAAGCCCTGGCCCGCCATTACGCCAGCGGGGATATCTTCCTGTTCCCCAGCAAGACCGACACCTTCGGCAATGTTGTCACTGAAGCCATGGCCAGCGGACTCGCCGTGGTGGCGTTTGATGCCGGGGCCGCCAGCGAGCACATCAGCCACGGCGACAACGGCATGGTCGCCCCGCTGGACGACGATGAAGCCTTTATCGACCAGGCCCTGACTCTCGCCGACCAGCCCACCACCATCAGCCGGCTGCGGGCAAGGGCCCGTATGGATGCACTGGCGCTGGACTGGGCCAGCCGGGTAAACGAATTCGAGACCATCATCAGCAACCTCGGACAGGAGGCCATCTGTCATGGCAACCGTAAGCAAGGCATCACGACTCTTTGATCTGGTGGATCAGAAAGAATTCGCCTTTTGCCAGGCGATCAACCGCAGCCTGAGGTTCCGGCCATTACGGGGATATTTCCAGCTGGTCAGCAAGCTGGGTGATGGCTGGATCTGGTATGCCCTGATCCTTTCCCTGCCCTGGATACTGCCGGACCAGGGCCCCGGACTGGCGATGCTGATGGCGCTCACCGGGCTTTGCTGCAGCGTCATCTATAAAGGACTCAAACGATGGCTGGTCAGAGAGCGGCCGTTCATTTCATTTCCGTCCATCAACTGCGGCACGCCCCCGCTGGATCGCTACAGCTTTCCTTCCGGCCACACCCTCCACGCGGTGTGCTTCACGGTGATGCTGACCGCCGGCTCGCCGACCCTGGCACTGTATCTGGCACCGTTCACCCTCAGCGTGGCCGCATCCCGGGTATTCCTGGGCCTGCACTACCCCACCGATGTGCTGGCAGGGGCTGTTATCGGAAGCATGATCGGCGGAGCGTCAGTTTACTGGCTGGGCGAGAGTTTTCTTGCCTGGTTCTCACTCTGAGCATTCCGGCACGCAGAGAACCCGCGACTGAACTAGACTGATCCCAGTCGCGAACCAGTCCGGAAAAGCACAGATGAACAGGAAATATCTTGTGGCGGCGGGCACCCTGCTCGTCGTCGTCACGGTGGCAACGGTACTCTCCGATAGAAGCTCCGAGGATGGCGCTCCCGCGCCGTCGTCAGACCCGACGACCGATACAACGGCCAAGACAGGGACGGCCCCGGCCGACATTCCCCCCGCCACGACTGACTCGGCTGATGTCCTGAGCGAGAGGCAGATGCAGTTGCTGGAAGATCCCAGGGTCATGCGCTTCTCGCGGGATCTGGAATTCCAGGCGCAGGTCAGCGACTTCTTTGACCAGGCCGGCCAGATGTCCGCAGAAGAACGGGCCCAGCGGGCAGAAGAAATTGAAAGCCGACTGAAAGACTATCAGGCGGAAGGCAAAGTCAGTGGATCCGAGGCCCTGCTGTTACGCCTGGCGCTGGTGCGAACCGTGGAGCCGGACCCACAACAGCAGGAAGCGGAATCCCGGGCATTGATCCGGGAATACCAGCGCGAAGCGGAGCAACACATGGCGCAGTGGCGCAACCGCAATCAGCCGGAGTTTGATCGCTATAAACAGCAGGAGCGGTCGATCGTCGAGGAAGTGATGGCAATGGAAACCGTACCGGGCGGCATGGAGCGAAACGAGTACCTGCGTCAGCGCCTCGAGCAGGCCCGCAGCGAGACCATGGCGGCGCAACAGTGAGCGGCCGGCAGCCCTGCAGACTGCCGGCCAACAGCCCTTTTACAAGGCCTGACCCAGTAACCAGTAGAGCGGATTGAACGGCTTGTTGTAGTCCGCCTGCTCATCGCTCTCCGATGCCTGCATAACCGGGCCACGTCCGTTCAGCACGTTATCAATGAAGTCTTCCAGCTCCAGCCCCATTTCCTGAATGTCGGCGTTGGCAAACTCCACAATGCTGGTGCAGTGGCTTTCGTTGAAATCCCGGAACATCGGCAGGTAATAGCCGAAGTTATCCAGCCCTGCCAGATCGTTGATCAGGCTTCCCGTGTCCGCTGCCCAGCGCTCGTGCAACCCGGCTTCCAGACTGGCCTGATCCGGAGCATTCTCGAGTTCCGGATAAAAACGCTCATAGGAATAGGCCGAAAAGTTCAGATCTTTCCAGAAATGGGTGTGACCCAAACGATCCCCGGGTACGGCGGCAGACAGGGCCCCATACAGACTGCCCAGATTGTCCTGATCAAAACCCGGTAACCGGCCGGAAAGGTAGTCCATCGGCTGTTCCAGACCCCAGGCAACGCGGATCTTCTCATGCAGGGGCAGCGACGGGTATTGCTCCGGACTGCCGTTGCGGGGCGCATCGAAAATCGGTCCGGAATCGTTGATCAGGAAGCCCCGTTCCGGGTCCAGCGACTGCCGCGCAGGGTAGTAATTGGTGAAACTGCCCACACCGCCGGCACTGCAGCCGGTCGCCAGCATCTGCGCCGGCCTCTGGAGATTTTCCTTCAGCCAGGTCAGCACTGCATGACTGTTGCGAACCCCGTTGTGGTGCCACACCAGCGGCTCGTTCTCGCCCGTGGGATCTTCATAGACCGCCACTTTGTCCCCGGAATAGATGTCGCCGGTGCAGTAGGGAATGTAAACCATGTTCCATTTCTGGGTCTTCACCCGTGACCAGGGATGCAAACGCACCACAAACGGACTGGCAATGGCCGAACTGGGATTGGCGATCGTCATGTAATCATCGGGAATGCCATCCGGATTGCGCGCACCGCGAATCCCCGTCTGACCGGTACAACTCTCGTAGTCCCAGCAGGCACCACCGCCTTCGTAGTAAACCACGGTATTGCTGGTACCCGGCACCCGGTTCACAAAGAACTTGTACTCGGAACCATTGCCGCAGACCGCGCCCGTTTCGGGAGCCAGATGAACTGTCTGCCATTTGTTGTAGGTGGCGGGGTCAAAACCGTCGTCAAACCCTTCCGGGTTGGAAATCAGCGGGTAAACACCCGTCCGTTCTTCCTCGGTTACCGGGTTATCCGGTGCCGGCGGAGCCACCAGGTGCCTCAGCGTTTTCCAGAATCCATAGTCGCCCAGCTCTGCGGCAGCCGGGGCAGATGCCACCAGACCCGCCACCAGCAGAACCCCGGGCAGAAATGTGCCAGCCTTGATCATTGTTGTTCTCCCGCTGTGTTGTTGTTTGGCTTTCTCTGGCACCTACTGCATAAAGGTACTCCCTGAGTATATGTGACACATTGTCACTTTCCAGCGCCGAACGGGACTTTTTGATTATTTTTTGCGCACAAAAGGCCAGATTCAGTCAAACAACCGCAACTGGGTCACCGGGGCGCTGTCATTGCGGAAACGCACTCCCAGACCCAACAACCGCACAGGTCGGTCCTCACGGGTAACGAGTTCATCAAGCAGGGGAATGAAATCCTCCGGTTCCGGCAGGTTCCGCTGGTCGCGGATGCGCTCCAGAGTATGGGTGGAAAAATCGCTGTAGCGGATCTTGATAAACAGCTTGTGGATGGGCTTGTCCGCCTGCTTGTGCCTGAGGCGGCGCTCCAGGTCCGCCACCAGTGACGGCAACACGCTCAGGCAGGCAGTCTTGTCCGGCAGGTCCCGGGAGAAGGTACGTTCCACACTGACCGACTTGGCAATGCGGGAGACCACCACCGGGCGTTCGTCGATGCCCCGGGCCATGTCATACAGCCGCGCACCGTGCTTGCCGAAACGGTCAACCAGTTGGGCAAGGGTCAGCTGTTGCAGCTCACCACAGTGGCTAACGCTCAGCTCCGCCAGCTTTGACGCGGTCACCTTGCCCACCCCGAACAACTTGTTCACCGGCAGGTGTTGAACGAAAGCGTCCACATCCCCGGGACGGATCACGAACAGGCCGTCAGGCTTTTCCCAGTCACTGGCAATTTTGGCAAGGAACTTGTTGGGGGCAACGCCGGCGGACACGGTAATACCTACCTCGTCCCGGATTTTCTGGCGCAGAAAGCGGGCCATCAGGGTGGCGCTGCCCTGGTGCTCGCTCACCTCCGAGACATCCAGGAAAGCCTCATCCAGCGACAGGGGTTCCACCAGATCCGTCAGTTCCCGCAGAATGCCCATCACCTCACGGGACACGGACCGATAGCGGTTCATGTCCGGCGGCACCATCACCAGCCCCGGGCAAAGCCGGCGCGCCTCGCTAACCGGCATGGCCGAATGCACCCCGAACGCCCGGGCCTGGTAATTACAGGTGGCCACCACGCCGCGACCTCCCTGGCCGCCGATCGCCAGGGGCACATCCCGCAGGGCCGGATCGTCCCGCATTTCTACCGCTGCGTAGAAGCAGTCACAATCCACATGGATGATCTTGCGTTGCAAGCTGGTCACCGTCGCCAGAATATCTGTATATGCATACAGCCTTGTATCTTACGGCAACATGCCGAGAATGTCAGGATCTTCAACTGTCGGAATCATGCCCCATGAACATACCCGAAGCCGTCCGGATCCACCTGGCTTCTGTACGCGCCGGTCACGCCAATTTCAGTGACACGCTGGCACTGATCGACCGCTACTTTGATTACCAGCCAGCGGCGTTCAGTAACGGCCCGCTGCATAACGGTCCGGGTGAGAATGCCGGCTCCTGCCGGGTATTTGCCCTGGGGCAATACTGCAATCTGAACGAGGCGGATACCCTGGCACTGTTCGCGGAGCATTATCAGCAGGTACTGGACGAGCCGGCGGGCAACAGTCATGGTAACATCCGCCAATTCATCAGCACGGGCTGGTCCGGCATACGCTTTGAAAGCCCGAGCCTGAGACCGCGTCCGGACGATCATCAGAACAATGCCACGGAAGAGTCCCATTCATGACCGATACCGCCACTCAAGGGGTAAAAGACTGTTTCAGTTTCCGCAGTGCCAGCCTGTCCATGACGGCACTGGAGCTTTACTACTTCGACGAGCAGGAATTTGAAGAACTGCTGCGGCGCACCATCAGCCAGGCCCCCGGTTTTTTCCGGGACATACCGCTGATCATCAGCCTGGAGAAATACCAGGGGCTGGACAGCGAGCTGGATTTCTTCCGGATTATCGGCACCTGCCGCCGCCACCAGATCCACGTGATTGGTGTGCGGGGCGGCAATGACGACCAGCGCCGCCTGGCCCGGGGCGCATCCCTGGCGTTACTGCCGGGTTCCGCCCAGAACGACCGCCCGGTGGACAACGGTGTCCCGGAAGAACCTGCCACCCCGGCCACCCCGGTCAGCGCGGAACCGGTACCGGAGCCCGCCTCCGGGGAAGTCCGGCCGGCCCGCATTATCAGCCAGCCGGTGCGTTCCGGTCAGCAGGTGTACGCACCTGAGGGAGATTTAATCATTCTGGCCCCGGTACAGGCTGGTGCCGAGGTACTGGCAGCAGGTAACATCCACGTCTACGGACCCTTGCGTGGCCGGGCGCTGGCCGGAATTCACGGCGCAGAATCGGCACGGGTCTTCTGCCAGTCCCTGGAAGCGGAGCTTGTGTCCATAGCAGGACACTATAAAATCTCCGAGGATCTTCAGGACAACGGCTGGAAAACCCCGGTACAGATTCGTCTGCAGGACGACGTACTGACGGTTTCCCCACTGGACAAACACTAACGGCCGGCCCGGCCGGAAACGACAAATCCACCGCAAAACAGGAATGCAACCTTGGCTAGAATCATTGTCGTTACCTCAGGAAAAGGTGGCGTAGGCAAGACCACAACCAGCGCATCCATCAGTACCGGCCTGGCAAAACGCGGCCACAAGACGGTGGTCATTGATTTTGACGTGGGCCTGCGGAACCTGGATCTGATCATGAACTGCGAACGCCGGGTGGTGTACGACTTCGTCAATGTCATCCAGGGCGAAGCCACGCTGAACCAGGCGCTGATCCGTGACAAGCGGGTGGATACCCTCTACATCCTGCCCGCCTCCCAGACCCGGGAAAAAGAGGCCCTGACTCCCGAAGGCGTGGAGAAAGTCATCAACGAACTGTCGGAAAGCTTCGACTACATCGTGTGTGACTCCCCCGCCGGTATCGAGCACGGAGCCATGATGGCGCTCTATCACGCGGACGAAGCGGTGGTGGTCACCAACCCGGAAGTATCCTCGGTACGGGATTCAGACCGCATTCTCGGCATCCTGCAAAGCAAGTCGAAGCGCGCCGAGCTGGGCCAGGATCCGGTTAAGGAACACCTGCTGGTAACCCGCTACAATCCGGACCGGGTCGAACGCGGCGAAATGCTCTCCGTGGCCGACGTGGAAGAGATTCTGGCGATTCCCCTGCTGGGCGTGATCCCGGAGTCCCAGATCGTACTGAACGCCTCCAACCAAGGCCTGCCGGTTATTCTTGAAGGTGAAAGCGATGCCGGCCAGGCGTACGACGATGCCGTGGCCCGACTGGTGGGCGAGGAACGGGAGCATCGCTTCCTGACCTCCCAGAAGAAAGGCTTCTTCTCACGGATGTTCAAGGGGGCCTGAGCATGAAGTTTCTGGATTACTTCAAGAGCAAGAAAACCGGTACCGCCAGCGTTGCCAAGGAACGATTGCAGATCATCGTCGCCCATCAGCGGGGTGAGCGGGAACAGCCGGATTACCTGCCGCAGATGCAGCAGGAAATCCTGCAGGTGATCCGCAAATACGTACAGATCAGCGACGACATGGTGCAGGTTGAAGTGGACCGTAACGACAGCTGCTCGGTACTGGAACTGAACGTTACCCTGCCGGAGCACCAGTAACCGGCTGCCGTCACACACTGCATACAGCGCAAGGAAGTACCTATGCACAGCAACCGACATGCCCGGCACCAGTCCCGCATCCGCAGTCTGCTGACCGGCCTTCTGGCGACCGCCTTGCCCTGGCAGGCCGGGGCCGGGCTGCCGGATGAAGACACCGCGCAATGGACCCTGCAGGAAGAGTCCGGTTCGATCCGCATCTACACCGCACCCGTGGAAGACTCCAGCTTCCGTGCCTTCAAGGCCGTGGGTGTGCTCGATGCCCCGATTGAAAACATCATGGCGGTGATGGTCACGCCGGAATCCTGCCTGGAATGGGCCCATAACTGCGCAGAGGCCCGCGCGGTCGGCGACGGCAGCTTCCATGACCGGCTGGCCTACTCCGCCACCGATATGCCCTGGCCCGTCAGCGACCGGGACTACGTGCTGCGCCTGACCACCGAGGGAGAGCAGAGCACCGGCCAGATCATCGTCCGCATGAGCGCGGTGCCCGAGCAGATGGAAGACGAGAGTGGCCGGGTGCGTGTGGATGAATCCGACACCCTGTACCGGTTCACGCCGGAAGGGGATAAAACCCGTATGGTCTGGCTGCAGCATACCGATCCCAAGGGTGCCCTGCCGGGCTGGCTGGTAAACTCCCTGCTGGTGGATATCCCCCTCAAGTCCATGGAAGCCCTGGAAGAGACGGCCAATTATGACCACTACCAGGAGTTTGAACTGGTATGGGACGAACAGGGCAGCCTGGCCAATGTGCTTCCCCCCTCCCCGCAAAGGGGTGACGACGATGCCAGTGCGCGCTAAGCTTGTGAAAGATATGCACCCATCAGGAAACGGCCAATGACCGTTCTTGCCCACGAGATCATGACCCCCAGCATCAAGGCCGTCCCCCAGTCCTGGACCATGGAACGGCTGGCCCGCTTTCTTACCGACAATGAAATCACCGGCAGCCCGGTGGTGGATGAGAGCGGCGAAATTGTTGGTATCGCCACCCTCAAAGACATCACCGAGTTCCGCTGGAACGCTTCCCGGCCGGAGCACGGCACCCAACTGACTCCGGAAGAAGAAAAAGAAGCCCGGCGCATCCGTATGGCCATGTTCGAGGGAATGGAAAAAGTACCGGTGGAAGTGCGGGACATCATGACCCCCATGGTGTTTTCCGTGGACGAGCAGACCCCGGTACAGGAACTGGCGGACATCATGATGCGTGAGCATCTTCACCGGATTTTTGTCACAAAGGGCAAAAAGATCACCGGCATCATCACCACCTACGATATGCTTAAGCTAGTATCAGATCAGGAACTGACGAAACGCTGCGCGGCCGGAAGGGGCTGACACACCCCGGGCCCGCCTACAGAAAGACGCCTTCCAGAGAGGTATTGCGCCCTATGCCAAGAGCCAAGCAAGCTCGCAAGAAGATGTACGTCCTCGACACCAACGTCCTGATTCACGACCCGAACGCCCTCCTGAATTTTGAAGAACACGAAGTCATCATCCCGATGACGGTCCTGGAAGAACTCGACAGCCTCAAATCCGGTAAACAGACGGTCGCCGCCGACTGCCGGCAGGCCATCCGCAATATCGACAAACTGTTGGGAGATGCCAGCCCCAAAGAGATTGAAAAAGGCGTACCGATACTGCGCGGCCAGAAAGCCGACCCCCTCGGCAAGCTGTCGATCCTGATGAGCACCGAGCATGAGGCAAAGCATTCCCTGCCGGAACACCTGAACGACAACAAGATCATCAACACCCTGGCCGCCCTGCAGGAGCGCAACAAGTCCCGCGACATCATACTGGTCAGCAAAGACATCAACATGCGGCTCAAGGCCCGCGGTTTCGGTGTGGAGGCCCAGGATTACCACAACGACATGCTGCTGGACGACATCGACCTGCTGCCCCAGGGCTACAAGGAGTTTCCCGGTTCCTTCTGGGACGAGATCGCCAAGGTGGAAACCATCCAGCGGGAAGGCATCACCGAGCACATCCTCAAGCGGGAAGGCGACCTGGCCAAACTGCACATCAACGAGTTTGTGCTGGACGAACAGGGGTTCATCGGCAAGGTGTCGGATATCAGTGACGACCAGCTGGTGATCCAGGACCTGCACCAGCACGAGCTGATGAACCAGGAAGTGTGGGGCCTGCTGCCCCGGGATATCTACCAGGCCATGGCCATGAACCTGCTACTGGACCCGGAGGTACACCTGGTCAACCTGACCGGTTCCGCCGGTTCGGGCAAGACCATTCTGGCACTGGCCGCCTGCATCGAGCTGACCGTGGCCAGCAAGGAATACAAGCGGATCATCGCCACCCGCAGCACCCAGGGGCTGGACGAGGACATCGGCTTCCTGCCCGGCACCGAGGCGGAAAAGATGGAGCCCTGGCTGGGTGCCATCGTCGACAACCTGGAAGCCCTCCACGAAGACGACGAGAACATGACCGCCAGCGTGGACTACATCCTCAGCAAGGTACCGATCCACTTCAAATCGATGAACTACATCCGGGGCCGCAGCTTCCAGCACAGCCTGATTATCATCGACGAGTCACAGAACCTGACCCCGCACCAGATCAAGACCATCATCACCCGCGCCGGCAACGGCTCCAAGGTGATCTGCCTGGGCAACCTGGCACAGATCGACACCCCTTACCTGAGCGCCCTGAGTTCCGGCCTGACCTACATGACGGAACGCTTCAAGGGCTTCCGCCATGGCGGGCATATCCACCTGCAGGGTGTGCCGAGGTCGGTGTTGGCGGAGTTTGCGGAAGCAAACCTCTAAGGTCGACAGGGAACGCCCGAGCAAAAAACCGCGGTGCCATGCCGCGGTTTTTTTGTTCTGGTGAAGATATCAGGGGGCCGGGGTGACAAGGACCCGATCGTCAGTAAACCAACCTGCCGTAACCTGTCTCTGGTTATACCACATCAGCCGGATCTCATCCGCGGACATGGCGAATCGCCCGTAGCGAAGCTCATCATAGCCAGTATCCTGAGCGCCAAAGCGTATATCCGCTCCGTTTTCCACAGAACCGGAAACATTCTCAGTGCCCACCAGAGAACCATCCTGATAGTACCGTAAGGTCGTTCCGTCATAGACAGCGGTAAACATTATCCATGGCGGGTTACTTCCACTTCCCCAGTCGTCGAATGCATTGCCACCAATCGTTGCGCCATTGAGCCGGAAACCTTCCGATGTCAGATTACAGATGCCCCCGCGACCATAACCCGTCAGGCGCCAATGTGTTCCAGACAGGCCTCTATAGATGAGATTCGCCGGCGAGATAACGTTGAAACTCAGACATATCCCCGGATCTCTCTGGTCAACCCAGGCAGAAACAGTGAATGGCTGGTTCCCCGATACATCCAGACTGGAGTTGTAGGAAAGCCAGATCACCAGCGAAGCCCACTTTCTGAGCGCCGGGGCCGGTTTGGAATTCGCCTGGGGCAAGACCCTGCAGGCCGGCATCAACTGGGGCTATGCACTGGACAGCGAGATTACCCCGGATCCGGGGCCGCTTGAGTCCGACAGCGCCGTTTACGGTTATCTGGACCGCCTCCAGGATTTCTTCAGCAACGTGAACCACCTGTTCGTACTGAGTGTCGGCAATACTGAAGGTTTTGCCGATCAGGGCGGCGGCGTGGTCAACATCTTCCGCACCCGGGATCAGCAGAAATTCGAGATCAACCTGCAACGGGCCATCGAGCGTGGCCTGTTCATCAGCTCGGATCTGCTCAGCCTTGCCCGCATCATTAACGCGGATTAACGCCAAAAACAAACAACTGTTCACATTTCAGGCCAACCAGCCTTTAATGACATGGCCCGCCACCCCGCGGAAGGTGCACACTGCCCCTGCTCCGCGTTTCCTGCTGTTGTCTCGAAACCACAGTTCGAGTTCAGGACGTGCTCAAGACGACAACAATACAAGGAAAGATGCCATGACTATCAAAACCCGCATTCTGCCGCTACTGGCCGGCAGCACCCTGCTTTTTTCCGCCCAGGCCCTGGCCCTTAATACCGGTGGCGGCAATGACCCGTTTGCTCCTTACGCCGAAGAAGGCCCCCACGCGGTCACTTCCGAAGCAGCCGGTGATGAATGTACTGTGTTCCGCCCTGCCCAACTGGACGACAACCACCCGGTAATCCTCTGGGGTAATGGCACCGGTACCTCACCGAATTTCTACAGTGGCGGTCTGGAACACTGGGCTTCCTGGGGTTACGTGGTGGTTGCTGCGAACACCACCAACTCCGGTACCGGCGAAGAGATGCTGGGCTGCCTGGATGAAATCTCAGCCTCGGCCATGGCCGACCAGCTTGACCTGAGCAAAGTAGGCACCTCCGGCCACTCCCAGGGCGGCGGCGGCTCCATTATGTCCGGCCAGGATGAGCGGGTAACCGCTACCGCTCCGATGCAGCCCTATGTGCAGGGCCTTGGCCACGACAGCAGCTCCCAGGACAAACAGTCCGGCCCGATGTTGTTGCTCTCCGGCAGTGCCGATTTCCTGGCCGGCCCTGAGAACAACCAGGCCCCGGTATTTGAAGTAACCAATGTGCCGGTGTTCTGGGCCAACAGCGAAGGCACCAGCCACTTCGCGCCGATCGGTCGTTTTGGTGTCTACCGCGGTATGTCCACCGCCTGGTGGGAATTCCAACTGAAAGGCGATGGCGAGGCTGCCGATCTGTTCACTGGTCCCTGCCTGGGTTGCGAACTGGAAGGCTGGATCATCCAGCGTAAAGATCTATAAGCCCGAGCGGTTACTGGCTGCCCTGCGCCTGCCGGCCAGGGTGGCCAGAATCAACAATACCCCGAGGGTGACCAGTAACGCCGGGGTGAACCAGGGCACCACCTGATAGAAGGTCGCCAGCCGGCGCTCAGGCACCGGAATATCGACCAGATACCCCGCCCGCTTGCCATAATCCGAACGGAACCGGTACTGACCCAGGTGAGAGATAACCGCTGAGGGCCCGTTATTCATCACATGCACCATGGGCATGCGATTCTCCACCGCCCGCAACACCGAAGCCCCAAGATGCTGGCGTGGCAACGCAGAATCACCAAACCAGGCATTATTGGACAGCGCCACCAGCACACCGCCGGGGGCCGTTCGCGCCGCCTGCGCTACAAACCGGGGAAACATCACGTCATAACAGATCAGCGGCACCAGTACCGGCCCATCAGGGAGTGACATATTCACCGGCCCTGAGCCCGCCGTCACCTTATCCAGAAAGCCCCCCAGCCATCGGGCCAGCAGCCCGTCCAGCATCGGCACCTGCGGCAAACGCTCGCCCAAAGGCACCAGGTTCACCTTGCGATAACTCTGCTGCTCCCGCCCGGCCCCATTCAGATACACAGCCGCATTGTATTCCCTGCCGGAGGTATCAACCTCCATGGCCTGAAACAGTACAGGCACACCCATTTCCGCCACCTGCCGTCGATAGACCTCACCAAGGCCCGGCTCCCGGTAGTAAGGGTTGAAGCGCACCTCCGGCCAGAGCACAAGCTGTGCACCAGCCTGGGCAAGATCCCGTGACAGGGCCATGGCCGGCGGATAGCCGTGGGTAAAACCCGCCTCCGGATCCGGCTCGCCCCGCACCGGCGGCTGATCCGGCTGCACCAGTCCTGCGCGCAGGGTATCTGCCGTGTCTGGCTGAGTCCCGGGGACAAACTGCAGCGCGCCAAACCCGAACCAGACAACCAATAATCCCAGCGCACCGGTCATGGACAACCGCTGGCCGGAGCGCCGCAGCAGGGTGAACACCAGCCCGTTTGCCAGCCCCATCATCACATCCAGACCATGCACCCCGAACAGGGAAACGCCCTGAATGGCCACCAGAAATTCCGCCTGACTCTCAGCTGGCCGGATACGGAACTGGGCGGGAAAAACCAGAAAGATCAGCGCAAGCCAGACAGCCGTTCGCCACACTACCGGTATACGGCTTTGCCGGGTAAGGTGCATTGCCAGCGCAAATAATGCCAGTACCTGGGCGGTGTAGAACCACAGAACCCCGGCAGACAGCCAGGACAGCAAGGACCCGTAGCCCTTGAGACGTGCGACAAATCCCGGCAACCAGAACGAAGCCACCAACGCCAGTGCCAGACCGGCCACGCAGCCCAGCAGCCAGGCCCGCGGCGCGGTCATCTCCGGCCCATCCAGCACGATCAGCAAAGGCATCAGCGCCACCCAGCCAAGCAGCCAGCTGCCCGGCACGACTAATGGCAGTGCCAGGCTGAGACCGGAAATGGCCGCCAGTACCAGGCTCATCCAGAACCGGCGGGAATTGCGGGGCTCAATCATCCTCCATGGCCCCCGCTATCGCCGACATCATCCGGTTGCGTTCGGAGAACAAGGCCTGAGCCTTGTCACCAAACATCGCCGATTGAAGTTCAATGGCGACCTCAAGCCGTTCACGGGCAGGCACGTCAGGCCTGGCCTGCAAACGGCCAACCTGATCGTGGTAACGGATGTAGGTGAGCATCAAACCGCTCAGGGCCTCACCCTCGGGACCAGGCCAGGCCCGGGAAACCAGCCCGGCCATGCGTTGGTGGACATCGTCAGGCTCGCCCTTTGCCGCTTCTGCCACCGGTTCCAGCACGCCGGTAAGCTCACTGTTGTACCGCAAGCCCTGGCGGGCAACATGGTCAACCAGATTGTCCAGTCGCGCAGCGGGCACCCGTGGCGCGGAATCTTCCACCACAAAGACAGTGACTGGCATCTTGTCGGCCGTGCCAAGCCACCAGGACAAGGCGGAAGCCACCAGCAATAACGCAGCGGTAACTATGGAGAGGGTTTTCATAAAGGAGCACCGTTGATACGTGCTCCAAGTCTGCACCACCGGGCGGGCAACGCCACCCGACCAGTTCACAGATCAGGAGGCCGACTCTTCATACCGAAGGTGCTTGCCATCATGCTACCCGGCCGTTGCAAAAATCCGGAAGCAAAGGCACCTTACACCTTTGCCATCAACGCCCTGCTGCAAGGCATGACAGAGCCCGGAGGAAAACGTGGACCAACAATGGCTGAAGAACCTGCCCAAAGCCGAACTGCACCTGCATCTTGAAGGTGCCCTGGAGCCGGAGCTGCTGTTCAGCCTGGCCCGGCGCAACAACATTGCCCTGCCCTGGAACGATCCGGAGGAACTGCGCCAGGCCTATGCCTTCAACAACCTGCAGGAGTTTCTGGATATCTATTACCAGGGTGCCAATGTGCTGCGCACCGAGCAGGATTTTTATGATCTGACCTGGGCCTACCTGCAAAAGTGCCATGACCAGGGCGTGGTGCATGTGGAGCCCTTCTACGACCCCCAGACTCACACCGAAAGGGGCATCCCCTTCCCGGTGGCCATCGAGGGTATCAGCTCGGCGCTGAAAGACGGCCGGGACAAGCTCGGCATCAGCAGCGGGCTGATTCTCAGCTTCCTGCGGCACCTGACCGAGGAAGAAGCGTTCGAGACCCTGGCCCAGGCCATGCCCTACCGGGATGCGTTTTTCGCCGTCGGGCTGGACAGCGCCGAAACCGGTCATCCGCCGGAGAAATTCCAGCGGGTGTTTTCCCAGGCCCGGGCCGAGGGCTTCCGCGCCGTCGCCCATGCCGGTGAGGAAGGCCCGCCGGAGTATATCTGGCAGGCCCTGGACCTGCTCAAGGTGGACCGGATCGACCATGGAGTCAGAGCCGCCGAAGACCCACGCCTGATCCAACGGCTGGTGGATGAGCAGATAGCCCTCACCGTCTGCCCCCTGTCGAACATCAAGCTCAAAGTGTTCGACAGCATGGAGCAACACAACATCCTGCAGTTGCTTGAACAAGGCGTGAAAGTCACCGTCAATTCCGACGACCCGTCCTATTTTGGCGGTTATGTGCTGGAGAACTTCCTGGCGTTGCGGGACAGCCTGGGGATGACACAAGCGCAGGCGGAAAAGCTGGCGCGGAATAGTATGGAGGCGAGGTTGGTGTGAGCCGTACCACGACAAGGAATTCTGACCAAACCAGCAGCTTCGCTGCCCTGGCCCGCCTGCTGCGGTACGCCCGTGGCTACCGTCGCCAGATTATCGCGGCAACCACCTGCTCCATCATCAACAAACTGTTCGACATTGCCCCCGAGATCCTTATCGGCGTGGCGATCGACGTGGTGGTTAACCAGGAGCAGAGTTTTGTGGCCGGGCTGGGCTTTGAGACAGCGCGGGAGCAGATCACCATCCTCGCGGTGCTGACCTTCTTCATCTGGGCGGGGGAATCCCTGTTCGAGTACCTGTTCCAGATCCTCTGGCGCAACCTGGCCCAACGCCTGCAGGCCGGCCTTCGCCAAGATGCCTACGAGCATGCCCAGCGCCTGGACATGAGCTTTTTTGAGGCCCGCAGTTCCGGCCAGCTGGTCGCCACCCTGAACGACGATGTGAACCAGCTGGAACGCTTCCTGGATGGCGGAGCCAACGCGATGATTCAGGTGGTGGTCACTGTTATTGCTGTCGGCGCGGTGTTCTTTGTGATCTCACCGCTGGTGGCCCTGCTGGCCTTCACCCCCATTCCGGTGATTATCTGGGGAGCCTTTTACTTCCAGCGCAAGGCCGGCCCGCTCTACGCCGACGTGCGGGAGAAAGTCGGCGACCTGTCCAGCCGGCTGGCCAACAACCTGGGCGGTATCGCCACCATTAAGAGCTTCACTGCGGAGCAGCGGGAAGCCGAGCGACTAAAAGACAGCAGCGAAGCCTATGTGGAAGCCAACCGCAAGGCCATCCGCATCAGCTCCGCCTTTATCCCGATCATCCGCATGGCGATCCTTGCCGGCTTCCTGGCCACCTTCACCGTGGGCGGCATGATGGCGCTGGAAGGCACGCTCAACGTCGGTGCCTACGGCGTATTGGTATTCCTGACCCAGCGCCTGCTCTGGCCCATGACCGGCCTGGCCGCAGTGATCGACCTGTTTGAACGGGCCATGGCCAGCACCCGGCGCATACTCGACCTGCTCTCCGAACCGGTGCACGTGCACGACGACGGCAACCTCGACCTGCCCGCCCCGGTCAGGGGCGAGGTGGCCTTCCGCAATGTCAGCTTCCGGTATGCCTCCAGCGGTGCCGGTGTGAACAACATCAGCATCGACATCCCGGCCGGCAACACCCTGGCACTGGTGGGAGCCACCGGCTCCGGCAAGTCCACCCTGATCAAACTGCTGCTGCGGTTCTACGAACCCACCAACGGCGAGATTCTGATCGACGGCCAACCCATCAGAGAAGTCACATTAAAGTCCCTGCGGAACGCCATCGGACTGGTCAGCCAGGATGTTTACCTGTTTGAGGGCACGGTGCGGGAAAACCTGGCCTACGGCAAACCGGATGCCAGTGATGAGGAAATCATCGAGGCAGCCAGAACCGCCGAAGCCTGGTCCTTCATCGAAGCCCTGCCCAAGGGCCTGGACACCCCCGTAGGCGAACGCGGTGCCCGACTTTCCGGCGGCCAACGCCAGCGGCTTTCCCTGGCCCGCGCACTACTGAAAAACCCGCCCATCCTGGTACTGGACGAAGCCACCAGCGCCGTGGACAACGAAACCGAAGCCGCCATCCAGCGCTCACTGCGCCGCATCGGCCACAACCGCACCGTGATCATGATCGCCCACCGGCTGTCCACCATCGTGGAGGCAGACAACATCCTGGTGGTGGAAAACGGAGAGATTATTGAGCAAGGTACCCACCAGTCACTGCTGGAGAAGAACGGAGCCTACAGCTCCCAGTGGCGGGTGCAGACGGGGCAGGTTTGAGATTGCAGGGAGGTCATCCGGGCGGGTCCAGAACCCAACAGCAGAAACTCTCCAGACCCAAGAAAGCCCAGCCGTTGGTTATGCCCTCTGCCCGATTTCGGATACAGCATTCCACGGACGAATATTCTTCAGCTGATCCTCCAGGGCATCTTCGGCAATCTCAGTGTCGTAGGCTGCCTGAGCTCGCAACCAGTAGCCATTGGACAAACCAAAGAAACGACAGAGTCGCAGGTCGGTATCTGCTGTTATCGAACGCTTTCCGGCAACAATCTGACCGATCCTCTGAGCAGGCACCCCAATCTCTTTAGCCAAGCGATATTGAGAAATACCCATCGGCTCAAGGAACTCTTCTTTCAGTAACTCGCCTGGCGTTACAGCATCAATGTTGCGCATGAGTTACCTCCTAATGGTAATCAACAATTTCGACATCTTCCGCGCCAGCCTTGGTCCAGCGGAAGCAAACCCGGAACTGCCTGTTGATTCGGATGCTGTGCTGACCCTGACGATCACCATGCAATGGCTCCAACATATTTCCGGGTGGTACTTTAAGATCATCCAGCTGGCTTGCAGCCTGAAGTTGCCGAATTTTCCTCAAGGCAACTCGCTCAAAATTGACGAAGCGCCTGACGCGGCATCCACTTGCCAGCTTCTCGGTATCCTTACACTTGAACGATATGATCATAGGAAAATGATGACGCAGGGCGTTACTAACGTCAAGCTCTGTTACACGGGGAAGCAGGTGGGGTGAGGGGGCACAACATCCTTGTTAATCGGATACCTCAATAAACCACTTTGGCTTGATGCGTCCGAAATCACGGCGGACGTTTGATTTCAGTGCCTTTTTGGAATCCAGCACCTTTGCCTCACCATTTTCCCGGACAAACAAAACCCAGTGCCAAAATGGCTTGCCCTGCTCTATTCGCCATTTAATGGCAAGAAGGGCCTTGTCTGGCAACCGCTCCCAAGACTCGAATAGTGTTTCTTTGGGAGAGACTGAGATACCGAATTCTCGCAGGAGGATTCGAACGTACTCCGTGTCAGACCAGAGTGATTTGTCTGATGCGTGAATACCAAGTTCGCTGGCTCTAATTTTGGCCTCAGCATAGCTGACACCCACCAGTGCAGCACATGCCGCGATGCCACAACCGGTCACTTCTTCCTGAACAACTACTTCCATATCTTTACCAAGTATCGCCGCTAAGCTCCCGCTGATCTTGCACCAGCACAGGCGCGCCCGACAACAGCCATTGGTTAAGCTGCCTCGAAGTCCAGCGGATGGATTCCACCTAGGTTGACCGAACTGCGGGCCACCCAAAGATCGTACATATTCTGCATCGCCAACCAGCTTTCAGGTGTACACCCGAGCACCTTGGATAGCCGCAAATCAATGCAGCAACCCAGCCGTCACCAGGTCCCCATCAATGTAGCCACAATCCGCCGCGACGACGCATTGTCCCGGTGCTCACACAAGTACAGTCCCTGCCAGGTGCCCAGCGCCAGCCGGCCATCGCTCACCGGGATGCTCAGGGCGGGGCCGATCAGCGCAGTCTTGATGTGGGCGGGCATGTCGTCCGGGCCTTCCATGGTGTGTTCGTAGTGGGGGGCGTTCTCCGGCACCATCACGTTGAAGTGCCGTTCCAGGTCACCGCGCACGTCCGGGTCGGCGTTTTCGTTGATGGTCAATGATGCCGATGTGTGCTGCAGGAACAGGTGCAGCAGGCCCGTCTGGCAGTTCTGCAGGTCCGGGGCCTGGGCGATGATTTCGTTGGTCACCAAGTGAAAGCCCCGGGGCAGCGGGGCCAGTTCGATGGTACTTTGGCTGAAGATCATATCCGTTCCCTGCTGTTCGGTTATTTCTGCGGATCATCCCAGGGATGCACGGGCACAACATCGTCACCCACGTCGGCTTCGTAACTGCTGCGGAAGTAGTTCATGGCCTTTTCCGCTTCGCTCAGTTCGTCGAACCGGGCGATGTGGTAGATCGCCTCACCCTCATTCACCAGGGGCAGGTTATTCACGCAAATCACAATGCCGGAACACGGTGACACAATCGCCGTTTCCGATTCCCCGAACGGGTCCGCCACCATGGCCAGCTTCTGGCCCTTGCGGACCTTCTGGCCCAGGCTGGCCACCGGGCGCATGATGCCGTCGATATCCGCCCTCACCCACTGGGAGTTGGCGGCGGTTTCGGATCGTTTGCGGGGCGCTTTCGGGCCCTTACGGGCGGGTATCATTTCCAGGGCACGCATTACCCGGATCACGCCTTTTACACCGCTGCTGATAACCACTTCGTCAAACCGTAACGCTTCGCCACCTTCAAAGGTGATTACCGGAATGTCCTGGGAATCGGCGTAGGCCCGCAGGCTGCCTTCCCGCAGGCTGGCGTTGATGATGATGGGGGCTCCGAAGGCCTCTGCCATCTTGATGGTTTCCGGGTTGGTCAGCTCCGCCCGGATCTGGGGCAGGTTGAACCGGTGCACCGCCCCGGTGTGCAAATCGATGATATGGGACACGTTCTCCATGATCTGGGTGCGCAGCAGGTAGGCAATGCGCCCGCCCAGCGAGCCGCTTTCCGTGCCGGGGAAACAGCGGTTCAGGTCCCGCCTGTCCGGCAGGTAGCGAGTGCGCTGCACAAACCCGAATACGTTGACGATGGGAACGGCCACCAGGGTGCCGCGCAGGTGGCGCAGCGCCGAGTTCTTGAGCACCCGGCGGATGATTTCCACGCCGTTGATCTCGTCCCCGTGAATGGCTCCGCACACCATCAGCACCGGGCCGCTGCGCCGGCCATGCACCACTTCCACCGGCAGGTGCAGTGGGGTATGGGTGTAGAGTTTGGCCACCGGCACTTCCACGGTCTGGCGGGTGCCGGCTTTTACCTCGGTGTCAGCAATGACAAAGGGCGCACGGGCCGCCATGATCATCCCCTCCCCTTGGTGCGGGTTTTCCAGGGTTTGTGGTTTTTCTCGGTCCAGTTGAGGATCATGCCCGCCACGTTCTTGCCGGTGGCGTTTTCGATACCTTCCAGACCCGGTGAGGAGTTTACTTCCATCACCAGCGGGCCGCGGCTGGAGCGCAGCAAGTCCACACCCGCCACGTTCAGCCCCATGGATTTGGCGGCCATCACGGCGGTCTTGCGTTCCTCCGGGGTGATCCGCACCAGCGAGGCGGTCCCGCCGCGGTGCAGGTTGGAACGGAATTCCCCTTCCGCACCCTGGCGTTTCATGGCAGCAATCACCTTGTCGCCGATTACGAAGCAGCGAATGTCGGCACCGCCCGCTTCCTTGATGAATTCCTGCACCAGAATGTCTGCCTTCAGGCCCATGAAGGCCTCGATGACACTTTCCGCCGCCTTGCGGGTTTCCGCCAGTACCACGCCGATGCCCTGGGTGCCCTGCAGCAGTTTGATAACCACCGGGGCACCGCCCACCATCTTGAGCAGTTCCGGCACGTTATCCGGCTTGTTGGCAAAGCCGGTCACCGGCATGCCCACGCCCTTGCGGGCCAGCAGCTGCAGGGAACGCAGCTTGTCCCGGGAACGGGTGATGGCCACGGATTCATTCACCGGGAACACGCCCATCATCTCGAACTGGCGCAGTACCGCCGTGCCGTAGAAGGTCACGGATGCGCCGATACGGGGAATCACCACGTCGAAGTCTTCCAGAACTTCTTCGTGATAGTGAATCCTGGGGTCGGCGGAGGTAATGTTCATGGAGCAATGCAGGCAGTCGATTACCCGCACCTCATGCCCCCGGTTTACAGATTCCTCCATCAGACGACGGGTGGAATACAGGTGTTTGTTGCGCGACAGAATCGCTACTTTCATTAGTCTTTCCTCAGGACCGGCTCACCGGCCAGATATGAAGCTTCAGGGTAAATAACGGTGCGCCCCGCCATGGCAGTACGGCCAAGCAGCATGCGGAAGCGCATGGAATCCCGATTGGTCAGGGTCATCTCGATCGGCCATCGCTGGTCCGCCAGCACCAGTTCAGTGGCAATCACCAGCCGCTGTTCCCGGTGGCCGCCGGAGTCGGATACATTACGTTCGTCCAGCACCTGGGCATCGCTCTCGATGACTTCCTGCAGGTTGTTCTGGATGGGGTGCACCCAGAAACGCACCCGCCGCTCGCCCTTATCGGTATAGGGCTCTGTGCGGAAAGCGTGCAGGCAGGATGTACGGGCACCAGTATCGACCTTGGCCTTGATACGGGGGATATCCAGTTGTGGCAATGCCACCCACTCCCGCCAGCCCAGCGCCACCAGGCCGTCGGTGCTGGGGTACTGCCTTACCTTACTGTCCCGCTGAGTCACTGCCATCACTGTTTTCCTTATTGTTCGATGATTCTTCCTGCAAGAGCTGTACCCGGAAAGGTGCAGAATGACTGCCGGCGTACACGCTGGTATGGGGGAACGGGATTTCAATGTTTTCCCGGTCCAGGGTTTTCTTGATATCCACCATCATCTGGCTGCGCCCCTCCAGCACCCGGTCACCGGGCACCCAGAAAGAGAACTGCAGGTCTACCGAGGATGGACCAAATCCGGTCACCAGTACAAATGGCTTTGGCTCCTCCAGTGCTGCCGGATTCTGTTGGGCAAGCGCCAGTAACAGTTCCTCCACCCGCTCCACGTCTTCCGCATAGGCAATGCCTACGGTGAGATCCAGCCGGCGGATCGGAAAACGGGAGCGGTTGGTCACCCGGGTCTTGATCAGGGTTTCGTTGGGGATACGCACATACTGGTTATCCGGCGTGCGCAGTTTTACGCTGAGCATGTCGATGGACACCACCTCGCCGATCACGCCTTCCACCTCAATAAAATTACCCAGTTCGAACGGCTTTTCCACCAGCAGGAACAGCCCGCTGATGATGTTGGAGGCGGAGGTCTGGGACGCGAAGCCCAGCGCGACGGTCAGGATGCCCGCGGCCCCCAGCACCACATCCAGCGAGAAGCCGGCCTCCCTCAGAGCTGCGATACCGAAAATCACCGCGATCACATAGAACACCAGCCGCCGCACCATGACGGCCTGGTGGCGGGTAGCCCGGTCTTCCATCACGTTGAACACACTGCGGGCGGTGAAGGAGGCAATCACCAGCCCCAGCACCAATATAAACGCAGTGCTCAGCCACTGCCCCCAGGCAATGGCGGAAAAAAACTGGCTCAGGGCATTCCCGGCGGATTCTGGCATAGCGTTAACAGTTTCCCTGTTGGTTTAAAGGTCAGCCGAACATCCGGTCAAAGGCCCGGACAAAGGTTCCACGGGCCGGCTGTTCCCGGGCCGCCGTGACCAGCGTACAGTCGCCGGCGGCCTCGACGGTACCGCCATCGACCTTCAGCCGGGCGGATGCCATGTCGGTATCGCAGGTAATGGTCACTTTCGGTGTCCACAACTGGTCGCGCCCGTTGCGATACAGGGCCAGCAAGGGGGTCGGAAGACTGAAGCGTTCCAGCAGCAGCGGCTCGGACCGGCGATTGATAATGGTCACCGGGGTTATCGCCCGCCAGGGTCGTTTGGGTACGGCTTCCAGAACCAGCCGGGCATAGGTGGCGGCGGCATAGCACAGATCGCCTTCCATGGTGTTGCGCCCCAGCCAGGTCAGGGCCGGCTGGGCCAGCGGCAATTCCATCAGGGTAGTGCCGGCTTCGCCCACCTGTACCGCCATGGTCACCAGTGTGCCCACGTAAATCGTGCATTCGGTATGGGGTGGCAGAGTCAGCGGATGGTAAGGGCGCACCACGGTTGGCTTGTCCGCCATCACCGGCAGATAGCGCACGTTATTGCCCGCATCCGGGCGCGCAAAGCGCTGCACCGCCACATCGGAACCCGGCAGATTCCAGGCAATGCGCTGGTTCCACTCGTTCTGGTCTTCACTGTCGGGTATGGACTGATGGCGCAGCTGCCACTCCTGGTCGAGCAGCGTCACCCATACCCGGGTATGGCTCAACTCATGGTAGTGGGTCTGGCCGGACTCTATCGCGTAGTCCTGTGCCCAACAGCCACGTTCCAGCGGCCTGTCTGTCTCGGATTGCGGGGTCATCGCGTTCCCTTGCCGGATAAATGGAGCCGAAAACCCTGTATTTTTCCCGGCTATCAATGCAGGTAACTATAATCCAATCAGTGGTTTCCGGCGAATAACCCGGTAACTGCATTTTGCACCGTAATTACCCCTACTACAGGACCCGCAATGACACAGCTTGTCTGGTTCCGCAACGACCTTCGCACCGGCGATAACCCGGCCCTTACCGCCGCCTGCAAGAAAAATCAGCCCGTGCGCGCCTGTTTTTTGGTGACACCGGAGCAGTGGCAAACCCACGACTGGTCGCCGGCCCGCACCCGGTTTGTGATTGATCACGCCAATGCCCTGGCGGAGCAACTGGCAGAACTTGGTATCCCGATGGATTTTCTGGCAGCCGGGGATTTCACGGAAAGCATTCGGGTGCTGGGCGATTACTGCCGTGACCATCAGGTACAGGCTGTCCACATCAACGAAGAATACGGGGTCAACGAAAGGCGGCGTGACAAACAGGTTGCGGCAGAGCTGAAGCAAACCGGAATCGAGCTGCACAGTTACAGGGATCAGTGCGTCGCCCCGGTGGGCAGTGTGCTCACCCAACAGAATGAACCCTACTCAGTGTTCACTCCCTTCTCCCGGCGCTGGCACAGCTGGATTGACGAGACAGGCCCCTCTCCCTGGCCCGTGCCCTCCCCGATGGGGGAACCGGTGAAGCCCAACCGGTACGACAAAACCCTGCCCGGACTGGAGCAGGCTCCCCCGGCACTGGTCGACACCGGAGAAGCTGCCGCCCATCAGCGGCTGGAGGCATTTGTCGACGAACAGGCGGGTAACTATAAGGATCAGAGGGATTTTCCCGGGCAGCCGGGCACCAGCCTGCTCTCTCCCTACCTGGCCAACGGCGTGCTGTCCGGAACCCAGTGTCTGATAGCGGCGCAACAGGCACAGGGGGCCGCCAGCAAGCAGCAGGGGCTGAGTACCTGGGTGAATGAGCTGGCCTGGCGGGATTTCTACATCCATATTCTTTACCACTACCCGCGGGTCAGCATGCACCGGGCCTTCAAGCCGGAGACCGAACGACTGATCTGGAACCCGCCCGGGGATGCCTTTGAAGCGTGGAAAGCCGGCCAGACCGGCATTCCGCTGGTGGATGCGGGCATGCGACAACTCAACGCCACCGGCTGGATGCACAACCGGGTGCGCATGGTGACCGCCATGTTCCTGACCAAGAACCTGTTCATCGACTGGCGGCTGGGGGAACAGTATTTCATGTCGAAGCTGGTGGACGGCTTCCTTGCCTCCAACAACGGCGGCTGGCAGTGGAGCGCCTCCACCGGCACCGATGCCGCCCCCTACTTCCGGGTATTCAACCCGGTCACCCAGAGCGAGCGGTTTGATCCGCAGGGTGGCTATATCCGCCAATGGGTGCCGGAACTGGCGGGGCTGGATAACAAGCGTATTCACGATCCCGGCAAGGGTGGCACTGTGCCGAAGGGGTATCCGCGGGCGGTGGTGGATCTGAAGGAGAGCCGGAAGGAGGCGATTGCGAGGTTTCAGGAACTTAAAGACTAGTGTAGTGCAGTGGCTCAATGATTCCGGACACCAACGTTACACCATTCCCCAGGCCAGAATGTCATTAGATGTGGCTGAGAGCGCCATTCGCCGTTGGCTTAAACGGCTCGCCCGATGAGCAACACGTAGGCACCCAGCAGCGGGTGGCCGTAGCGGTAGTAGCCATGTCGATGTGACTCAAGCGGTGTCTTGAACTGGTCATGGCATCGTCATGCAACGGTATCGGACCTGTCATGTTCGTTCGCTATCGTTGGGCTCCTGCTAGGTAGTTGGCCTGGTTACATATTAAGGAGCAAGTTATGACGGCCTGTCGCCGCCCCATGATCCTGTTGGTCGCCATCCTGCTAAGTACAATGGTGAAGGCCAACCCCGATGTCATTTCCCGCGAGTACAAGATGATGCTGGATGCCAGCCAGTTTACCTATCAGAACGAAGCGGTGTCAGTGGGGCAGCTGCTGGCACTGGCCGAGACCAAGCTGGAATCCGATATAGGAGCCACGTCCACCGAGCCTTTCAAGGTGGTGTTTCAGCCACTCCACCAAGGCTCCGAATTCTCGGAACCTGAACGAGATAAAGGAACTAGATAATGAAGTCGATGAATAAACAAAAACTGCTTCTGGCATCCCTGGTAGCATCTTCCCTGCTGGTAGGTTGCGGCGACAGCGACGATGACACCGACAACGCGAGCAGTTCCGTCTTTGACAGTTATCCGGCGGAAGGTGTGTTCCTGCCCTATAGCGTGCTGAGAAATGACCTGATTGACGGCAAGTCCCAGCAGACTTTTGAGATTCGTAATGGCGGTTTCGGTTCGGCGATGACAGCCCACCCTTCGGACTCGAACCGTTTTTATGCCCTGACCGATCGGGGCCCCAATGCCAAGTTCACAGGCGACCAGGGTAAAGGCAAAATATTCCCGACACCGGACTATACCCCACGCATTGCGCTGTTCGAGGTACAGGCCGACGGAATAATTGAGCAAGTTGATACGATCCTGCTGAAGCGCCCCGATGGGTCCCCGATCACCGGCCTGCCCAACAGTTCCGCCCTGGGTGGAACCGGTGAAACGCCGTACCACGCCGACGGTCAGCCCATTCTTGAGAATGACAGCCAGCCCTACGATGAAACCACCAATCCGTTTGCGCTTGACGACTATGGTCTGGACGGGGAGGGTCTGGTCGCCTTGTCGGACGGTACCTTCTGGGTCAGCGATGAGTATGGCCCCCATATCGTTCATTTTGATGCCGAGGGCCGGGAGATCGGTCGCATTAACGCCTTTACCAACGATGATCGGGTTGACCTGACTCTGCCGGCTGAATTCGGCAACCGTCGCGCCAATCGGGGAATGGAGGGACTGGCCGTTACGCCGGATGAGAAAACCCTGGTGGGCATAATGCAGTCCACCATGTATAACCCCAGCAGTGCCGTGAAGGACCTGAACATTACCCGCATCGTGACCGTGAACCTGAAGTCCGGCGACATCGGGCAGTACCTCTACCGCCAGGAAAAGACCCAGAACTCCAACTCCGAGATTGTCGCCCTGAGCGCCACTCAGTTTCTGGTGATAGAGCGCGATGGCAGCTTTCTCTATGGCGGCCCCAATGGTGCTGAAGCAGCAGCGCCGGATGCGCAAAAGCAGGTCTACCGCATTGATCTTGCTTCCGGAACCAATCTGGAAACCATTGCAGCCAGTGGCAACGTTGAACAGGATGCGGAGCTCGGCCTGACATTGTCTGGGAAGACCCTGGAGGAGGTCGTTCTGGAGCAGGGTTGGAGTGCCCTGGCCAGCGCCGGGATCGCGCCGGTCAGCAAGTCCCTGGTGGTAGATATGGTCGCCGAAGTAGACTACCCGCACGATAAGATGGAAGGCTTGTGGGTGATTGACGACCAGCATCTGGGGGTGCTGAATGACGATGACTTCGCCACCTGGGCCACCAGTGGTGAACTGGAGCAGAAGATGCTGGATCCCAATACCGTAGATGGTAATCGACTGTTCATTGTCGAGACTGACCTGAGCACCGACTGACCCGCACCGATGTATCCGTCGCCCGGAATCCGGGCGGCGGCCCTTATCCAAGAAGCCTGAAGCTGAGTGCCGAGAACCCGCGAGACTTGCTGGAGGTTCTAGAGGACCGGCATGGGCGGCGCTCGACCACCGCCACCAGCCAATTACCCATTGAGGGATGGCACGGTATCATCGGTGATACCACTCTGGCGAATGCCATCCTGAACCGGCTCGCGCACAACGCCTACAAGATCAATCTGCGGGGCGAATCCATGCGAAAACAGCAGGAATGTCCTCCAGTTTTTTCGACAAGCTTCGGATCACGTGAGACCTTGAACGTTGCAAACCGGACACCCCGGATCACGCGCCAGCTTCATCTCGCGCCACTGCATTTCCCAGGCATCCAGCACTAGTAACCGGCCCACCAGCGGAGTGCCGATACCAGTGATAACCTTGAGCGCCTCCATGGCCTGAGTGGCCCCGATCATGCCCACCAGCGGTCCGACCACGCCGGCTTCGGAGCAAGTCAGGTCTTCGTTGCCCTGCTCTTCATACAGGCAGTGATAGCAGGGACTCTGCGGATTGCGGCTGTCGTATACGCTCACCTGCCCCTCGCCGCGGATGGCGGCACCGGATACCAGTGGCACGCCGGCTTTAACGCAGGCGCGGTTGAGGGCAAAACGGGTCTGGAAGTTGTCGGTGCAGTCCACCACCACGCTGGCAGCTTCCACCTGATGCGGCAGGGTTTCAGAGGTAAGCCGCTCATCCAGGGCTTCCACTGAAACCAGCGGATTGATGCGCCGTACCCGTTCCGCCAGGGAGGCAGCCTTGGGCTGGCCCAGTTGATCCTGCTCGAAGGCGACCTGCCGCTGCAGGTTGGCCAGCTCTACGCTGTCATCATCTGCCAGGGTCAGGTGGCCGGCTCCCGCCGCCCCCAGATAAAGAGCGACCGGGCAGCCCAGACCACCCGCGCCAACGACCAGCACCCTGGCGCTTTTCAGGTGGGCCTGGCCTTCAATATCAAAGCGGGGCAGCAGAATCTGCCGGCTATAGCGCAGCAGTTCCTCGTCACTGAGCATCCCTATCTCCTGATCCATCGTGCGGGCGGCAGGCCAGGGTATAGCGGTCATTACCACCATAATCCTGGCCGGTGCGAATATGATCCCAGCCGCCACGGGTGAAAATTTCCCGGACGGCGGCACCCTGATTGTAACCATGTTCCAGCACCAGCCAGCCACCTTCCGCCAGCCAGTCCGGCGATGAAGCAATCAGGTGACGAATGTCATCCAGCCCGTCTGCGCCGGATACCAGCGCCGAGGCCGGCTCGAATCGCACATCCCCACGGCTCAGGTGCTCGTCGTCTGCTTCTATATAAGGAGGGTTGCTGACAATCAGATCAAAGGTCCGGGCTGGCAGCCCGGCAAACCAGTCACTCTGGAACACTGCCACCGGCAAATTCAGCCGCGTCGCGTTCTCCTTCGCCAGCTCAACGGCATCCGCCGAGTTGTCCGCCGCCAGTATCCGCCAGTCCGGCTTTTCACTGGCCAGGGCCAGGGCAATGGCTCCGGTGCCAGTACCCAGATCCAGAATACTGGCCTCGCCCGGCAAATTCAGATCGAGAATGGCTTCAACCAGGCATTCGGTGTCCGGGCGAGGAATCAGGGTGGAATCGTTGACCGAAAGGGTCAGGGTCCAGAAGCCCTGCTCCCCCAGGATATGGGCGATGGGCTCGCCATTGACCCGGCGCGCCAGCAGGGCCTGAAAAGCAGCGATCTGTTCGTCGGTCAGGGTGCGCTCCGGCCAGGCCCGAAAACTGGTGCGGCTCAAGCCGGTTACCCGGGCCAGCAATAACTCTGAATCCAGCCCGGGCGTATCGCTCTCCAGTTGCTCGCAGGCCCTGCGCAGCAATTCTTCGCAGGTCAGCAAGCCCTTACTCCTCGGACATCCGGGCCAGCAGTTCGGCCTGGTGTTCCTGGCGCAGCGGGCCAATAACGGAATCCAGCTCTCCGCCGACTACTTCGTCCAGCTTGTAGAGGGTGAGGTTGATGCGGTGGTCGGTCACCCGGCCCTGGGGGAAGTTGTAGGTGCGGATCCGCTCCGACCGGTCCCCGCTGCCCACCAGGCTCTTGCGGGTTTCCGCCCGCTCGGCGGCCTGGCGGTCCGCTTCCATATTCTGCAGCCGGGAAGCCAGCAGGCTCATCGCCTTGGCCCGGTTCTTGTGCTGGGAACGCTCTTCCTGGCACTCCACCACCATGCCGGTGGGAATATGGGTCAGGCGGATGGCGGAGTCGGTCTTGTTCACGTGCTGGCCGCCGGCACCGGAGGCACGGAAGGTGTCCACCCTCAGGTCACCCTTGTTGATCTCGACGGCATCGGCTTCATCTGCTTCCGGCATCACGGCAACGGTACAGGCAGAGGTGTGAATACGCCCCTGGGATTCGGTTTCCGGAACCCGCTGAACCCGGTGGGCCCCGGACTCGAACTTCAGGGTGCCATACACATCGTCACCGGCTACCCGGGCGATCACTTCCTTGTAACCACCATGCTCGCCTTCACTGGCACTGAGAATCTCCACCTGCCAGCGGTGCTTCTCGGCATAGCGCAGATACATCCGGAACAGGTCACCGGCGAACAGAGCCGCTTCGTCACCACCGGTACCAGCGCGAATTTCCAGGAAGGCACTTTTGCGGTCATTGGGGTCTTTGGGCAGCATCAGCTGCTGTAACTCACGGTCCAGTTCGTCCCGCTTCTGCTCAGCCCCGGCCAGCTCCTCGGCGGCCATTTCCCGCATATCCTCATCGCCGTCACTGGCCAGCTCCTGTGCTGCCTCGATGTCTTCCAGCGACGACTGCCAGGCGCGGAAGCACTGGATAATGGGTTCGATTTCGGCAAATTCCCGGGACAGATCCCGGAAGCGGTTCTGGTCTGCGATCACGCCGGGATCACTAAGCAGACCGCTGACTTCCTCGAACCGGTCACTGAGCTGTTCGAGGCGCGTCTGGATGGATGGTTTCATAGTTTTTCTGTTTTGGGGGGAATGTCGGATTCTTCCGTTTCCAGCTGGTGCAGTTCCCGCAGCCAGTTGGTCACTTCAACCCGGCCTTCGGAGGTTGCCTTGCGAACCTGCACGGAGGGCTCATGAAGCAGCTTGTTGGTCAGACCCCGCGCCAGACTGCGCAGTACCGTTTCCGGATCACTGCCATTGCGCAGTGCCCGCAGAGCCTTCTCGGTTTCCGCGTCTCGCAGGGTTTCGGCCCGCTGGCGGAACTGCTTGAGCGTAGCGACGGCATCCAGCGCACGGAGCTGGCTGAGAAACTCCTGGGCACCATCCCAGATCATGTTCTCCGCTTCGCGGGCGGCACCTTCACGGGAGCGGACATTTTCCTCGATCACCTGCTTCAGGTCATCCACGGTGTAGAGATACACGTCCGCCAGTTCGGCTACCTCCGGTTCGATATCCCGCGGCACGGCAATATCCACCATGAAGTAGGGGCGGTGCTTGCGACGTTTGATGGCCCGCTCGACCGCACCCTTACCCAGAATCGGCAGCGGACTGGCGGTGGAGGAGATAATGATGTCCACATCGCCGATCACGTCGGGGATTTCCGACAACACGATGCCCCGGCCGCCGTGGGCCTCCGCCAGTGCCTGGGCGCGATCCAGGGTACGGTTGGCCACCACAAAATCCTTCACACCGGCATCCGCCAGGTGCCGCGCCACCAGTTCAATGGTTTTGCCGGCACCGATCAGCAGCGCCCGGTTGCGGGACATGTCGGAGAAAATGTGGTGCGCCATGCTGACCGCGGCGTAAGCCACAGACACCGGGTTTTCGCCGATGGCGGTCTGGGTGCGCACCTTCTTGGCGATGGAGAAGCAGTGCTCGAAGAGCCGGTTCAGGAAGGTAGCGCTTGCACCATGCTGACGGGCCAGGGCGTAGGCATCCTTGAGCTGCCCCAGGATCTGGGGCTCGCCCAGCACCATGGAGTCCAGGCCAGCCGCCACACGCATCACGTGCCGGACCGCATCCGCATCACGGTATATATAGAGGGATTCTTCCAGCTCGCTGGCATCCAGGTCGTGGAAGCCCGCCATCCAGCGCAGCACCAGAGCCACGCAATCGTCATCGCCGGCCAGGTACAGTTCGGTACGGTTGCAGGTAGACAGTATGGCTGCCTCACTGGCACCGGAAGCGGCTTTCAGCTCAGAAAAGGCATCCGCCATGCGATCCGGCGTGAATGCCACGCGCTCGCGCAACTCGACCGGTGCGGTACGATGATTGATGCCCAGTGTAACCAGTGCCATATAGCGGTACGTTACCTTGCAATCCGATGGATACCCTCATGATACCTGCAACCTGCCGGTAAATGGCATACGCAGTTTGGGGTACAGTTGATTCTGACCGACCATTTTAACGATCCCCCGCAACGGGGGCTACCCGAATGCGTCGCAGAATCGGTAACTGCTTACAGGTTGGGCAATATCAGGTGCTTGTGCCATCATAGGACACCTGCGTGACCTGCTGACGGATGACTTCATGTACAGATTGCCGAAAACGCTGCTTCTTCCCCTTGCCATTGCCCTTCTCCCCGGCTGCGCCAGTCTTGGTGGCGATGAAACCCCGGAGCAACCGGCAGCCCGGGCACAAGCAGAGCAGGCACAAGAGCCCATCGAGTATCGTGATTTCGACCCGGAAGTTCTTTACGCCCTGCTGGCCGGTGAGATTGCCGCCCAGCGCGGTCGCTACGATGTCACCCTGGTGAACTACGTCAGCGCCGCCAAGCAGTCCCGGGATGTCGGCGTGATCGAGCGGGCCATGCGCATTGCCCAGTCCCTGAATGGCGACAACGCCCAGCAGCAACTGGCCGATCTCTGGCTGGAGGTGGACCCGAAGAGCATCCCTGCCCACCGGGTAAAATCCATCCACGCGATCCGCAACAACAATCTTGAAGAAGCCATGGCCCACATGGAAAAGGTCATGGATCTGGGAGGCGACGCGGACTTCGACAGCCTTGCCGCCATGGCGGGCCGGCTGCCGCCGGAGCAGCAGCAGGAATTACTGCAGCTATACCAGAAGCTGTCTGACAAACACCCCGGCACACCGGAAATCGAGTACGGCACCGCCCTGCTGCTGAAGATCACCGGCACACCGGAGCTGGCCCTCGAGCGCCTGCAACCGCTGATTGATGAAAACCCCGGCTTCCAGCCGGCGATTCTGCTCAAGGGCGACCTGCTGTACCAGACCGGCCAGCAGAAAGAGGCACTGAATTACCTGATGCGGAATACCCGGCGCTTTCCGGACAACCGCAAGCTCGGCACCCTTTACGGGCGCATGCTGATCAGCGCCGGCGAGATGCAGGCGGCACAGGACGAATTTGCACGCCTGGCCAAACGCTTCCCGGAAGTTCCGGGGCTGCGCCTGTCCCACGCCCTGGTGGCACTGGAGAACGGCAACACCGGGCTGGCCAGAGAGCGGCTCAGCCAGCTGATCGAACAGGGCCATCATGTCACCGAGGCCCACTACTATCTGGGCCGTATTGAAGACGAGGCCGGCAACACAGAGCTGGCCATCGGTTACTACGACAAGGTGGACGAAGGTAAGCACTACTTCCCGTCTCTCGCCCGGGCCAGCGCCCTGCGGGCAGAACAGGGCGATCTCGACGATGCCCTGGCAAACCTGCAAGAACTCCGCAGCAACAATCCGGATGAGTCGGAAAACTTCTGGCTGCTGGAGGTTAACCTGCTGCTCGACCAGGAACGTCACGAGGCGGCGCTGAAAACAGCCACTGAAGCCCTGCAAGCCTACCCGGACAACATCCGCATCCGTTACGCCAGAGCCATGCTGCACGACAGCAACGGTGACATCGACCAGGCAGAGGCAGACCTGCGCAAGGTACTGGATGAAAACCCGGACAACGCCGTTGCTCTCAACGCCCTGGGCTACATACTCACTACCCGCACCGATCGCCTGGACGAGGCGCGGGCCATGATCGAACAAGCCCTGGAGCTTGACCCGGGCAACCCCGCCATTCTCGACAGCATGGGCTGGGTACTGTTCCGCCAGGGCAACACCGAAAGCGCACTGGACTACCTGACCCAGGCCTGGGATACCATGCCCGACCCCGAGGTGGCGGCCCATCTGGGCGAAGCGCTGTGGACCAGCGGCAATCGCGACCAGGCCCGGGTTATCTGGAAAGAGGGCCGGGATCTCGACGGCGACCATCCGGTATTGCAGGAAACCATCCAGCGCCTGATGGGGGATGACTCGCTTTGAGCTTCCGCTACTTCCGATTTTTTCTCGCGTCACTGTTTGCAATCACCCTGTCCGGCTGCGCTTCCCTGCGGGTTGACCCATTGCCGGAAGGCCTCACCGATCAGCCACCGGAAGGCTGGTCCACGCGCCAGCAGCAGGTAGCAAAACTGACCCACTGGGACCTCTCCGGCAAGATCGCCGTCAAACAGCCCTCCGACAGCGGCAGTGGTGTCATCAACCACTGGAAGCAGCGTGGGGACTATTACGACCTGTCGCTTGCCTCCGCCTTCCTGGGCATGGGAGCCACCCGGCTCAAAGGGGTGCCAGGCTTCATGGAACTCACCCTGCCGGATAACGAAACCTACCGGTCTGCCGATCCGGAGGCCCTGCTCAAGGCGGCGACCGGCTGGGAACTCCCCCTGAACGGCCTCACCTGGTGGGTACGGGGCCTGCCCGAACCCGGTTATGACTTCCGCCTGCTGTTCGACGAACAGGGCCAGCTCGCCTCCATCCGCCAGCACGGCTGGGATATCCGCTACGACCGCTGGCACGACTTCATGGAGAGCTATCCCCGGCTGCCGGCCCGCATCACCGCCCTGAACGGTGAACGCCGGGTGCGCCTGGTCGTTACCCGCTGGCAGGAAAGCCGCACAGAACCGCAATGAACGCCTTTACCCTGCCCTCACCGGCCAAGCTCAATCTGTTTCTGCACATTACCGGCCGGCGGCCTGTCGGCTATCACGAGCTGCAGACCCTGTTCCAGTTCCTCGATTACGGGGACGACATCACTTTTACTCCCCATGCCGAACCCGGCGTGCATCTGGCGGAATCCCTGCCGGACGTGCCGGACGAGCAGAACCTGCTGTTGAGGGCTGCGAATGCCCTGATATCAGAGGCATCATCCGCGCTGCCCGGAGTCACCCTTGCCATCGACAAGCGCCTGCCCATGGGCGGCGGCCTGGGCGGCGGCAGTTCCAATGCCGCCACGGTGCTGCTGGGGCTTAATCATTACTGGCAACTTGGTCTCGATCTGGACCGCCTCGCGGAAATCGGCCTGGCCCTGGGTGCCGATGTACCGGTGTTCGTGCGGGGCCATTCCGCATTTGCCGAAGGTGTCGGGGAAAAGCTCACCCCGGCAAATCCGCCGGAAGACTGGTTTGTGGTACTCAAACCCGACTGCAACATCAGCACCGGCAAGATTTTTTCCGAGGAAGGGTTGACAAGGGACACACCAAAAATCAAAATACGCCCCGCTTTTGAGGGAGACGCCTCGAGGTACCGAAACGACTGTGAGGATGTGGTTCGAGAACTGTATCCAGAGGTTAACCAGAGCCTGGAATGGCTGTCACAATTCGGACCTGCAAGATTAACCGGAACCGGGGCTTGCATATTTGGACGTTTCCCGACAGAATCCGCAGCCCGGATTATCTGGGAAAGCAAACCCTCCGGCATCACGGGGTTCGTAGCTAGAGGGGTGAACCATTCACCTCTTCACGAAAAGCTGACAGAGCTGGAATGATGCCAAAAGAGCACGATACTGGGGTGTCGCCAAGTGGTAAGGCAACGGGTTTTGATCCCGTCATGCGCAGGTTCGAATCCTGCCACCCCAGCCACCTTTCTCCCGCTTCTTCTGAATCAAACGCCGATACTGAGAAGGATGC